>JAEEGL015412479.1_pt1 | contig 18632 bp, 14 predicted proteins | sample 9134231 | NCBI WGS metagenome assembly JAEEGL01 (sample SAMN16246548, study PRJNA631951) | gut metagenome | biome: gut microbiome; feature: rumen; material: fiber-attached | host: Bos | place: Iran: Karaj | collected 2018-10 | reverse complement strand
GACGGGAACGGAAACGGCGATCCAAAAGCCGCTCAGGCCTACGTATTTTCCCACGACGACGGGATAGGTGGTAAAAGCTTCGAGCTGTTGTAAAACGAAAACGGCGACGACGAATACGAGGCATTTTATCGGATTGACGGGAAAAATAAGCACGCCGCAGACAGCGCCGCCGATATAGGCGCCCACGACGGGGATCAAATTGGCAAAACCGATAACAAAGCCGATCAGCGCCGGATAGGGCACGCGAAGAAGCGACATGACGAGATAGCAAGCCGTTCCCAGAATAAAAGCCTCCGTTACCTGTCCGCCGAGATAGCGAGAAAACTTTTTGACGATCATTCGCAAAAAAGAGAATATCTTTTGTGCTTTCGGATCGGGTAAAAGGAGCAGAACGGTGTGCATAAATTGCCTTTTCACGCCGTCCCTGCAGGCGAGCAGGAGCAAGCCGATAAAAGCGCCGAAAAGGACGTTATAGGCGCCGGTAAAAATGTCGGATACCCTATCCAAAAGCGCCGGAAAGTATTCCGAAAAACGGGTCGCCACGTGTTCGTACGCCTTTTGCCCGAACGTAACGAGAGCGGACATCAGCGGATTTTGTTTGGCCAGTTCTCCGCGAGAAGCAGGAGAAGAAAAGGTCGCGGCGATCTCCTTGACACTTTCTATGCTTTGCGGAAGGATCAAAAGGACGAGAAGGGTCAGCGCGCCGCCGACGAGGAGCACCGTGCAAATATAGGCGAGCGCCTTTTTCAGCTTTTCTTTTTTGATCTTTTTGAAGAGGTTGTTGAAAAAGAGATCGTACGGGACGGAAAGGATCATAAAAAACAGGACGCCGAAGAAGACCGGTCTGCAAACGGAAAAGAGCTTGTTCGTCCACCCGGAAACGACGGAGAAGTCAAAGACGAAGAAGAGCGCGAGGGTAAGAAGGGCCAGTTTTATCAAATAGTCGGCGTACTTTTTCTGCATACTCTTAGTATACGACAAAATTCGTCCTAAATTCCCGTTTCAATCGCTTTTCCGAGGGGTACAATCAAGGGCGGTGGAAACGATGAGAACAAAAAATCATTTTTGCGTGGGAGAAGGCCCGGACGGGTTTTGCAGAGTCCTGTCCGGACACTACCCGGCCGGGCGGGTCGCCGTCCTTTGTCGGAACTTGCAAGAGGGACAAAGGGTGGCGGCCCCTCTTCTCGGTAAATATAAAGTCTCTTTGCTTTCGACGGAAGAAAACGCCGCAAGAAAAGAGGACGTTCGTTTCGTTATCGGCGTCGGCGGACCGGAAGTCGTCGACCCCGTGCGTACGTACGCCGGGGACGCGCCGTTTGCATTTTATACAAATTGCCCCGATTATCGCTTTCTGAACGCTTTCGACGGGACGGGTCGACTGTCAGAGTTTGCCTATCTCGACAAAGCGTTTTTGTTTGCCGATAAAGGCGCCGTTTCCGCTTATTCCGCGCTGTTTTGTATGTGGTGCGAGGGACGATTGCGCCTTTTCGAAAGGAGCTATCTTCCCTTTTGCGACAAGGTTTTGCTTTCTTATTGCCAAAGCGCCGAAAGGGTCCTAAGCGGCGCGTGCGATAAAGAAGAATTTTTTACCGAAGCGTTGCGCCTGATCGCCGTGCTTTGCGGACACTTGAAAGACGAAAAAGGTTTATACGTTGCGGCTTCCGCGCCCGACCTTACGTCGGAAGGACAATTTGTAGGCGCCTATTTTACGTTAGCTTTGGCGTTTAACTTTACAAAAATCCCATTCGGTGCTATCCTAAATCTATCGGAAGAAGAGGACTTACGCGACTATGCGCCGTCAGCCTTGCCCGACAAAGAAAAACTGAAGGATTGCGCTCGCCGGATGAAGGCGATGACGGCTTTGCCCGAGACGGATAAAGAAGAATTATTGGAACTTTTGTCCGCCGCTCGTTCGCCCGATTTGCCCCTGCTTTCCCGCGCGGCAGAACGCGGTCTCTTCGAAGGATCGGAAAATGAAAAAATTACAAGACATCGACGTGTTTTTGTTTGATATGGACGGCACGTTGAACATGGGAGAAGAACCCATCGACGGCGCCATGGAGACCCTGCGCATCCTCAATTCCAAAGGCAAAAAAGTCTATTTTGTCACCAACAACAGTTCCAAAGCTCGCGTGGATTATCAGAAGAAGATAAAAAGGCTCGGCTACGACGCGGAATTAAGCCAAATCGTCACTTCCGGCATGGCCACGGCCGCATACCTTAACAAATATTTTTCCGGCAAAAAAATATACGTTTTGGGCACGGAAACGCTTAAGTCGGAATTGCGCGCCTACGGTATCGACGTCACCGAAGAAGAGGACGCCGACGTCATGGTACTTGCGTTCGATACCGAACTGACGTATAAAAAGCTATGGAAAGCGACCAACGTTGTCGCCGCCGGAAAACCGTACATAGCCACGCACCCCGATTTCGTGTGCCCGTCCGACCACGGCAACATGCCCGACGCGGGCGCTTATATCGCGCTGGTGGAAAAAGTTACCGGACGTCTGCCCGACGTCGTTGTGGGTAAGCCCTATGCTCCCATGGCCGAATTTACCGCCGATTTTTGCGGCGTAACGTACGACCAAATGGCTTTTGTCGGCGACAGACTTTACACCGATATAAAATTCGCCGTCAACAACGGCATGACCGGCATCCTCGTTATGACCGGAGAAACGACGAAAGAAATGCTGGAAGCAAGCGAAGTTAAACCCGATTTCGTGCTCCCGAGCGTCAACGATTTAAGATAGCAAGAAAACGCCCTTTAGGGCGTTTTTTATTTTCGGAGGACCTATGAAAAAAATCATCGTCTGTATTTTGCTCGTCTGCTTTTGCATGCTTTGTTTTTTTGCGTGCTCGCCGTCCAGCGACCCGAAAAAGTATTTTTCGGATGAAGAGATCGCTTCGCTCGAAAAAGTGGAATATACGGCCAAAGGCACCGTTATCGCCTACGGCGGCGGCTTCGACCAAAACGACGACCAGCGCATGATCATCGTCCGCAAGTCGATGGAGATCTGCGGCAAAGAACAGCCGAAAATGCTCTTTTTGACGTCCGGACATAACGACGAACTGGAGGGCAACGAAAACTTCGTCCGTCACTACACCGACGCCGGTTGTCTCGTAAAAACGTTGCAACCGTCTTTGGAAAGCAAAGAGGCGGTGGTGGAAAAGATCGGCGAAGCGGACATCATTTACGAAACGGGCGGCAACCTTAACGGACTGACGCAGATATGGGGTAAGGCCGGCGTGTTCGCCGAAATGAGAAAAGCCTACGAAAGAGGAGCCGTTCTCGTCGGCGTCAGCACCGGCGCGATGTGCTGGGCGGAAATGGGCTACGACAATTCTTCGGAAGAAGAGACCATCCGCGTCATCACCGATTTCCCGTTTATCGGCAAAGAGGCCGAGTACGACTACTACTACGCGACCGGCATTCTGCCGTTCTGCGTTTGCCCTCACTTCGATAACGTGGCGTATAAGCATTTCGGAAGAAAAGCTCAAAAACTGGACGTGCCGTCTCTCGCCATCGAAAACGGCGCCGCCGTCATTTGCCATGCCGGCAAATATGAGATCATGGTCGACCCGAAAACGCCGAAAAGAAAATGCTACCTCTATTTCCCCGAAAAGGGCATCAAAAAGGTCGACGTGACGGAAAATGCCGAGCTCGTGGGCTACGTTGACGCCTATCGTCGTCTGAATGGGTATAAAGCGCACGACGAAGAATAGTTTTTCGGGTGTGAAAAACAAAAATTTGAGAAACCTTAAGGTTTCTCAAAAAAGTTCCAATACAGCCCTTTTGTTTCACATGAAACAGCCGGTTCTGCCCGGCTGTTTTCGTTTTTTCAAACAGCTCGATCCGTTTTATAGGAATTTTCGCATCTCGACGGCGTTTCTTTCCAAAAGATCGAGCATATCTTCCGCGAGCGGACATCTTTCGCCCTCTTTGTGCAGTTTATTGACGATCTTGGTGATGGAGATGACGCCCATATTGATGCCTTGCAGCATAATGGATGCCAATTTTGACGAAGATTTGTCGGTCAATGCGTTAAAAGTGGCCGATAAATGCATCATTCCTTTTGCCATCGGCGATAGTTCTTTCAGATCATACCCGTTTTCCATGGCATATCCTTCTACGCGGGCGCACATTTCAGAGTATTCTTTGTCCTGCCGAAGCAAAACTTCACGAAAGGCGCCGTCCTCGGACATGGGCCGGAGCGTTTCCACGCTGTCCTTGCCTGCCGTCAGATTTCGGTAGATTTCTCGCACTTCTTCTTCGTTTAGCTTGATTTCTTTTTCTTTGACGCCGCAGATCGTTTCGCAGCCTTCGAGCTTGATTTCGTTGTTTTCGTTCATATTTCCTCCGTAATACAGTAGTTTTGACGAATTGCAGCTTTTTATACGTTTTTTGCCGTATTTTTTCGCCGAAATGGGCAAAAACGCGCCGTAAAGACTTTTTCAACAGGATGGAAAGAACGAAAAATCCGCATAAAAAGCATAGAGCGGAGAAGTAAGGAATGCGTCCGTGGTAAAATGCGTCCGACAAAAACAAAAATAGCCCGCCGCTGATAAAAACGGACGTCAGATCGCAAATAAAAAGCGTCCCACGTCCTTTCAGGACGTAAGTAGGCGTGCGCAATATCTCGCACAGAAAGCACGCCGCCGTGCCGCCGATAAAAAATATCAACGCCAAAAAGGGTTGATCGAGGGTGGAAAACAATTATCGGAACAGTTTTTGCAGTACGGACTTCGGTTCGAGCTTTTCTTTATACTCGAGAGATCGGATTTTTCCGGAAAAACTTACTTTTCCGCTGTTTGACGCCATGTCTTTGAGAATAAAACCGCCCCCGCGTATTTCCAAAAGACCGCCTTCCAGTCGTAATAATACGCATTTTTGATCGAAACTTTCTACCGCGGCAACGCCGCTTACGTCTACGCCGTCCACTTTGTACAGTAAGGAATGTTGCTCCATATTTGCCTCCGCGTTATTAATATATGCGGCCGCCGGCGCAGTAGAACGTGGCCTGCGTGCCGAGTTTTTCGGAAATGTTCTATTATACTATGTATAATAGAAAAGTCGATTTTTGAGGCCCGGCAGAGGCCTGTTTCATGTGAAACAACGGGGTAGCGAACGTTAATTTTCTTTTTCGGGATTTGTTTGCTCGCTTTCGTATTTTTCAAAATTTGGGTCTTGAACAGTCGGGCAAACGGTGCTATGATGATAGTAGCGTATATGCTTAAGGAGCGAACAAATGAAAAACAAACGTAAAGCAGGCATTCTTCTTAACGTTTCATCTTTTCCCGGCAAATACGGTATCGGCGGTTTTTCGTGTAATGCGGAAGCCTTTTTGTCTGAGTTTGCGGGGATGGGTTTTAAGATATGGCAGACGTTGCCTATTACTTCTTTGGGGTGGGGGAACTCTCCCTATTGCGGCATTTCGGCCTACGCCGGCAACTTTTTGTACATTGACTTGGAGCGTCTTCCGGACGGCCTTCTGACACGGGAAGAATTGGCGTCCGCCGAGTGTAAAGACGCCTTTTATTTGACCGATTACACGGCCGCGCGCGCCAACAAAACGCGCCTTTTGCGCGTTGCGTATTCTCGTCTGACGCCCTGCATTCGGGATGAAGTGGAAAAATTCGCCAAAGAAAACGCCGACTGGCTCAACGATTACGCCGCGTTTATGGTTTTGAAAGGCATTCACGATCAGGCGGCCTGGACGGAATGGGAAGATAAGTGGAAAAAGCACGCGCCCGATACGGCGGCCAAAGTGAAAGTTTTTTATCCGGACGAATTCGGCTATTATCTGTTCGAGCAGTATCTTTTCTTTACGCAATGGGCGAAGATCAAAAAGCATGCTGCGAGCGTGGGCTTGGAGGTCTTCGGAGACGTGCCCGTTTACGTGTCTCACGACAGCGTGGACGTTTGGGCCGATCCTAAGGCATTTTTGCTCGACAAGAACTATAAACCGACCGAAGTCGCCGGCGTTCCGCCCGACTACTTCAGCGCGGACGGGCAGTTATGGGGCAATCCGCTCTATGACTACGCGGCCATGAAAAAAGACAATTACGCTTGGTGGACGCGCCGTATCAAGCATCTTCACCGCTTATACGATATCATCCGCATCGACCACTTTCGCGGGTTTGCCAACTATTGGGCCGTGCCGGCGGACGCGAAGACGGCCAAAGAAGGGAAGTGGAAGAAGGGCCCGGGGAAAGACCTTTTCGACGTTTTGTATAAAGAGATCCCCGACTTAAAGATCATTGCCGAGGACCTGGGTATCATCGACGACGACGTAAGAAACCTTTTAAAAGAAACGGGCATTCCCGGAATGCGTGTCATTCAGTTCGGCTTTGACGGCGACAAGACGAATATTCACCTTCCTTATAACTATCCGCACGAATGCGTCGCTTATACGGCCACGCATGATAACGACACTACGCTCGGTTGGCTTCTCAGTTTGGATGGAGCGACCCAGCAAGAAGCTTTACAATTCGTGGGTTGTTCTACCGATTACGGTTGGGCCGGCGGCGCCGGGAAGTGTCCCGCAACGCGCGCGTTTATTACTGCCGTTATGGCTTCTTGCGCCGATATCGCCGTCGTGCCTATGCAGGACCTTTGCGGCTACGGTAGCGACACCCGTATGAATACTCCCGGACTGCCGGACGGATGCTGGCGGTATAGGAGCAACTATAACGCGCTCAACGATGTCGACCACGCCTTTATTCGCACCGTTATTACGAGGTATGGCAGATAAGATGGCGGAGCCGTTTCGTCTGCGCTCAACATGACGAAAACCGCCCGACATGATAATACCAACAAACAAAAACGCGCCTGTTTTCGGGCGCGTTTCTTTTGTTTGCTGATGTAAGGCGAATGTTTATCTTGCGGCTTTAACGGCGGCTTTGGTGCCGAACCAGATCATCTTTCCGCTCTTTCCGAAGACCCATTCGACGCTGCCTTCGTCTTTCTTCTGATCTTTTTCTTCTTGTTTTTCTCTGTCTTTTGCATACTCTTTGGCCTTATCCACAGCGTTGTTGGCGTCCTTGGAGCTCTCAAAATAAAGAACGGTCAAAAATTCGAATGAGTTATCCTTGTAATTGCTGGCGATGAGTACTTTATTTACGTTTTCGACCCCGGCAAGAGCCAAAGCCGTGCCTACGATAAGGCCGTCTCCGTCGTATACCGTAGCGGAATAACCCTCTTTTTTCAGATTATCTTTCGCCGTGTCGGGGTTAGATGCCGGCGCGCACGCGGCAAAAAGCATGGCGCAGACGAGCGCAAGTACGACAATGGATGTTACGAGCGTAATACGTTTTTTCATGTTCAATGTTCCTCCTGGTTTAGTTTGTACTTTTATGATAGCATTTTTCCGAAGACGTTACAAGACGTTTTTTCGAAAAGGCAATAAATATCGCTTTCCGGCGGAGAAAAATCGGTTAGCAATGTGCGCGCGCGGGAAATTTTGTATTGATTTCTGCCGGATAAAATGGTATACTTGAATTCGGTGTAAAACCATAATAGACAAAAGGAGTTTATAAAATGGAACAATTTGACGTCATTGTAGTAGGCGCCGGAAACGGTGGGCTTGTCGCCGCCGCGGACGTTGCCAAAGAGGGGTACAAAGTGCTCTTGTTGGAAAAGCACAATCTCCCCGGCGGGTGCGCGACAAGTTTTGTTCGTGGACGTTTTGAATTCGAAACGTCGTTGCACGAACTCTGCGACGAAAGCACCTCGGAAGAGTTGGAATCTTCCAAAGAGATTTTTACGAGACTCGGCGCACGCGTAAACCTCGCGTACGAAGACACTCTTTTCCGTACCATTTCGAAAGGAAAGGACGGATACGACGTGGTCTTGCATACCGGCAAAGAGCGATTCTTGGACGATATGGAGCAGGCTGTGCCCGGTTGCCGCGACAAGGTAGAAAAACTTCTTGACCTCATCAAAAACATTGACGCCGCTCAAAAATATATGGCGACCGGGAAAATGAATCCCTTTACGTTGATGTCGAAATACGGCGACTTTATGCGTACGGCTTCGCACAGCATCGAAGAAGTGGAAATTGCCCTCGGCATTCCGGAAAAAGCGCGTAGCATCCTCAATACTTATTGGGGATATCTCGGCGTGCCTGCGGACGACCTCAACGCCCTGCACTATATCAGCTTACTGACGGCGTACATGCAGGTCAAACCCTCCATGCCCTACAATAGATCGCACGAACTGTCTCTGTCTCTTGCGCAGGCGTTCCTTTCTTTCGGCGGAGAGATCAGATATAACAGCGAGGTTACCGAATTTTTGTTCGACGATAACGGCGCGGCGATCGGCGTCGTCGCCAACGGAGAAAAACTGTTTGCCAAAAAGATCATCTCCAACATTATGCCGTCCAACGTTATCAATCGCACCGCCGATCCGAAAAAACTTCCGAAACGCATGAAAAAACTGGCGAATGCCCGTAAGATGGGTATGACTTTCGATACCATCTATTTGGGACTGGATCGCTCGATGGAAGAACTTGGCATCAAGGATTACAGCACCTTTATCGCAAGCGATAACGACTCCCGCGTACAGTTCAACGACCGTAAAGAAGGCGGTATGTACGTTGTCAACTGCCTGAATAAATTCCTTCCCGATTCTTCTCCGAAGGGCACTTGCACGTTGTTCTTCACCATCCTCAACATGCCGGGAGACATACCGGAAGACCTGAAGCCGGAAGACTACAAAGAATACAAAAACGCCATCGCCGAAAAGTATATCCGCGATTACGAAAAGACGGTCGGCGTTTCCGTTATGCCGCATATCGAAGAAATCGTCGTCGCGACCCCGGTCACGTTCGCGCGTTATTTGGGCACCCCGGACGGTGCGATCTACGGCTATGCGAGCGAAGAATGGGATAACATCATCGGCAGAACGGTCATGGAGCCGATGGAATACAACATCAAGAACCTGAAGTTCTGCGGCGGACATCACATCCGCGGCGATGGATTCCCGTCCGGTTACATCACCGGCGATATGGCGGGACAGGCTACGATCAAAGAACTGAAGGAGGGTAAATAATCATGAAATCGAACATAAAAAAGCTCAAACGTACGGACTTGATGAAGATAGTCAGCAGCAGACTGAAGGCGGTCAATAAGGCCTCTGACGCTCCGGCTCGCGACCTCTATTCTTACCATCCCAATCAGCTCGCCCTCGCCCTTCACCCGAAGGTCCAACACGTTGTTGTAAAAGAGATCGTTCCGCACGGCGAGGACATGAAAAGTATTATTTTGGCGCCCGACACCGAGAACGGAACGGAGAGCCTCGCGTGGTTTTCCGCAGGCCAGTATCTCAGCGTAAAGGTCGTTATCGACGGCGTGCCTTTCCGTCGTCCCTATTCCATCGCTTCTTCTCCACGCGATACTTTGGACGGTAAATATATGATCACCGTTAAGCGCGTCGGCGGCGGTATCGTTTCCGGGTACATCCTCGATAATTTCACCGTAGGGACGAAATTGGACGTCTCCGCCCCCTTGGGCGATTTTACGTACGAACGTCTCCGCGATGCGGAAACGATCATCGGTATTGCCGGCGGTAGCGGTATCACGCCGTTCCGCGCTCTTTCCAAAGCCATCGTTGAAGGCGATGAAAAATGCTCTCTCGTTCTTCTGTACGGAAGCAGAACGCTCGCGGATGCCGTTTTCAGCGACGAAATTGCGGAAATGGCTAAAAAATGCCCCCGTGTTAAACTTGTCAACGTCCTGAGCAACGAAGAGAAAGAGGGTTGCGAAAGCGGTTTTATCACGGCCGAGCTTATCAAAAAATACGCGCCGAAAGGGGAGTACTCCATCTTTATGTGCGGACCGCAAGCTATGTACAATTTTGCCGATAAAGAGATCGAAAAACTGAAAATTCGTCGGAAATTCGTCCGTCACGAACTCTTCGGCGAGTATTTCCATCCCGAAAAGAACGAAGACTACACCGGTATCATCGGCGAAGAATATAACGTTACCGTCCGCATTTGCGGAAAAGAAACGGTAATAAAGTGCTCCGCCGACACGACCTTGCTCCGCGCGATGGAAGCCGCCGGCCTCAACCCGCCTTCCGATTGCCGTAGCGGCAGATGCGGTTGGTGTCACTCTCAGCTCCTCTCGGGTAAGGTCTACGTTCCCGCCTCGGTAGACGGCCGTCGTCTCGCCGATAAGGAATTCGGCTTTATCCACCCCTGCTGTTCCTTCCCCCTGAGCGACGTCACCATCGACGTCCCCCCGGCGCACTAAGTTATTTGTTCTAAAATTAAGACAGCCCGAGACAGACGTTTCGGGCTGTTTTTATATGAAGGAAGACTCCTTTATACTGTCTTTTTAGAATATTAAAAATGCTAGCGGATAATGGATGTCAAAAAGCAAAAATTAACAACCCAGCGTATAAGTTCAATTATTCTCTGGCAGATAGTCAATATGTAAATGAAAAAGATGTAGCTAATACATACATGTTGAGCCGTAATGATATATCGATAACGCTGTATGTAATCAAAACGCAGTTTTGTATGTAATCAAGACGAAAGCGGATAGAACATACGCTCCTTTGGAGCGATTTCATGCGCAAGGCTGTGCCTTGCAATTACATACACACCTGCGGTGTGATTACATGCCAAGCCTCATTGTCTTTCGGCTTGGATAAAAAAGAAACAGGAATGATTCCTGTTTGTTTTTTTGGTGGAGATGCGGGGACTTGCACCCCGGTCCTTACTCGTTAAAAGATGGCTTTCTATCATGCTCAGTTTGCATTTAATTGTCGTCCGGCTTTGCGTACAAACGCGCTCGGCCATTCCTGAGGTACTAAGTTCCGTTTTCGGGGCGTACCGGACCCGAACTCGGTTCCCCACGTAAGGACACGCCGCTCCCGCACCCGTGGGCGTTGCGGTCACGACGGCTACGCACTAAGCGGCGTAAGCGTAATTGACTTTTTGATTGTCGTTTATTTTTTTTCCTGTTTTTTACGGTAACGGGAAACCGGCATGCTTACCATCCCTCCGCGGGCAAGTCGAATCTAAAACACCCCCATAAGGATCACGCCGAATAGTATACCACCATTCGGCGTGATTATGCAAGTAAAATCGACTTTTTAAGTATTTTCAGGCGAACGGATACGAGGCGTCCTTTAGCTCAGATCGTATTTGCCGCCGTTTCGTTCGGTGCGGTTTTTGTACATTCCGTGCGTAAAATCGGGGAATTCGACGGGGGCGGAATTGTTTTTGATGGATTCTTCGGACAGGGGAGTGACCGCCATCCAAGCCGCGGTGTCGTAGACGTCGATGGGCAGGTATCTGTTTTCGAGAAGGCCCGTAACGAAGGCGCGCAGGACCAAGTAGTCGATGCCGCCGTGGCCGCCTTTTTTGAGCTCCTTTCGATAGGCTTTCCAGATGGGGTGTTCGTAACGGCGGACCTGGCGCTTTCCGGTCATTTTGAATTCGCCGCGAATAATGCCGCGAGGATGAGCGCCTTCCAAAACAAGCACGTCGCCGTCCTCTCTGTACATACCTTGGGTGCCGTTGACGGTGAACTTTCTGGAATAAATTCCGGGAAGCGTAGTATTGAGGGTGAGGACGATGGTTTCGCCGTTTTCGCATTTGATGGTCGTAGTAACGACGTCGCCTTGTTTGACCTCGGCTTCTACCAGTTCTTTGTTGTCAGGGCGCTTCTTGACGAAGTATTCGTGCAGGCCGCAGGCTTTGGAAGCGGCGGACGTTAAAGAAACCATACGGTTTCCGTCGTTGATCTTCAAAATTTTGGCGATGGGCCCGAGTTCGTGGGTGGGGTAGTTTTCGCAGTTGCGGGAAAGATAGTTACGTAAGCGGTAATGACGATGTTCGTCGCCGAAGGCGATCTCTCCGCGCAAGTCGTGGCAGTAGCCGCCTTCGCAGTGGACGATCGTACCCATTTTGCCTTCGTCCGCGAGGCGCTTTACCATCAGTTCGTATCTGCCGTAGCAGCAGTTTTCCAACATCATACATTGTTTTTTTGTTTCTTCGGCCGTTTTTACGAGGTCAAAGCAATCCTGGAGGCGATAGGCGCCGCCGACTTCCATACCGACGTCTTTTCCGGCGCGCATGGCTTCGATGGCGAGGGGGATATGATCTTCCCAAGAAGTAAAGATCATAACGGCTTCGATCTCTTTCATGTTGATGACGTCGTGATAATCGGTCGTAACGAGGGGATCGTGTCTTTTCGTCAGCTTTCCGCCGCGTTCGGCGCGGTCCTTGTACGAGTCGCACACAGCCAAGATCTCCACGTCTTTCATATGATTGAGGGTGGCGGTCATGCTGTAGCCTCTACCGCCGAGCCCGATAATGCCTATCTTCAGTTTTTTCATGTTTTTGCACCTCCGCTAAAGCATTATAGCATAACAAAAGCACATTTTCAATACGGAAAAGGCCGAAAACTTCATGCCCAATTAAGAAAAAGTTTGCATATTTAAATTCATATTGATATAATAAAACCGCTTTTAAGAAATAAGGTAGGGAATAATATGGTAATAAAGAAACTAAGCGCCAGCATACGGGAATACAAAAAAGACAGCATTCTGACCCCGGTGTTTATCGCCTTCGAAGTGTTGCTCGAGTGTATTTTGCCCCTTGTTACGGCCAGTTTGATCAATACGTTGCAATCGTTTTCGACGGAAACGACGACGGAGAGTTCCGGTATTGTCGCATGGATCAACAATCTGATCATGGGTTGGGCGGGAAGTAACGTCCTGCTCGGGATCATCCTGCACGGACTTATTCTCGTCGTCTTCGCCATGCTCAGCCTTTCTTGCGGCGCCATCGCCGGGAAAACGGTGGCAAACGCCGCCGCCGGCTTCGGCAAGAACCTGCGTCACGACCTCTATTACTCGGTGCAGGACTTTTCTTTCGCCAATATCGACCGCTTTTCTTCCACCAGTCTGGTTACCCGTCTGACGACCGACGTAACAAACGTGCAAAACGCTTATATGATGGTCATTCGCGGCGGTATCCGCGCGCCGATGATGTTTATTATCTCCATCATCCTTTCTTTCCAAATCAGCAAGACGGTCTCTTTGATCACTCTTGGACTGATGCTTCTTCTTGCGACCTTCGGTCTTCTTTTGTTCCGCAAAGTCATGCCGATTTTTAAGAGGATTTTCAAAAAATACGACAAACTGAACCAATCTGTACAAGAAAACGTCCGCGGTATGCGCGTCGTCAAGGCGTACGTAAGAGAAGAATTCGAGAAAGAAAAGTTCACGACCGCCAGCGACAACTTAAAGAACGACTTTACCTATGCCGAAAAGATCATGGCCTTTTTGGAGCCGATGATGTCGTCGGTCATGTATATCGCCATGCTGTTCACCGTCTTTATCGGCTCGACGATCGCTCTCGGCGTCGCCGAACCTTTGGGAGATAATATCCGCATCGGCGAAATTTCCAGCTTGATCCAGTATTCCATGCAGACGCTCATGAGTTTGATGATGTTGTCGATGATGTTCGTTATGGTAACGCTTGCCATCGAGTCCAGTCGTCGTATCACCGAAGTTTTGGACGAGAAGAGCACCATTACCAATCCGGAAAAACCCGTTTTTACGGTGGAAAACGGCTCGGTGGAATTCAAGAACGTTTCGTTTAAGTATTCCGAAAAAGCCAAGCGCGACGCTTTATCCGACGTTAATCTGTCTATCCGTAGCGGCGAAACGGTGGGGATCTTGGGAAGTACCGGTTCTTCCAAGTCGACTTTGATCCAGCTTATTCCGCGGCTGTACGACGTAACGTCCGGCGAAGTGCGCGTGGGCGACAGAAACGTCAAAGAATACGACATAGAGGCGCTCCGCAACGCCGTTTCCGTCGTTCTGCAAAAGAACGTCCTTTTCAGCGGGACCATCAAAGACAACCTGCGGTGGGGCAATAAAGACGCCACCGACGAAGAAATGCGGCGGGCTTGCAAACTGGCTTGCGCCGACTCCTTTATCGAGTCTTTCCCCGACAAGTACGATACCTATATCGAGCAGGGCGGCGCCAACGTTTCCGGCGGACAGAAACAACGACTTTGTATTGCGCGCGCGCTTTTGAAAAAGCCGAAAATATTGATTTTAGACGACTCTACCAGTGCCGTAGATATGAAGACGGACGCTATGATCCGCAAGGCTTTTGCCGAGGAGATCCCCGACACCACCAAGATCATCATCGCTCAGCGCGTTGCTTCGGTCCAAAACGCCGATAAGATCATCGTGATGGACGGCGGTATGGTCAGCGCAGTGGGAACGCATGAAGAGCTGATGCGTTCGAGCGAGATCTATCAAGAAGTTTACCGTTCTCAGAACAAGGAGGGCAAATAATATGGGTCCCGTAAAAATGAAAGGTAAAAGCATGGCCGTCAACGCGAAGGGGACCTTTATCCGTTTGATGAAGGAGCTCTTCTCCAAATACAAAAAGCAGCTTATCTTGGTGGCGTTCTGCCTTATTTTGGCGGCGATAGCGACGTCCGGCGCCAGTATCTATATCATCAACATGACGCAGACGCTGCTTTCCACCGGAAGGATGGTCGACGAGATCATGGCTTCTCTCGTGATCGGCGTGTCCGTCATGGCGTGCATTTATTTCATCGGCATTTTGGCAAGCTATATTCGCACGCGTACGATGGCCGTCGTTACGCAAAGCTTTTTGAACGACGTTCGTATCAAGATGTTCCGGGGAATGCAAAACCTGCCCATTAAGTATTTCGACAGTCATAATCACGGCGACATCATGAGCTATTATACCAACGATATCGACGCTATCCGTCAGTTGATCTCGCAGAGCTTGCCTGCGATGTTCCAAGCGGCGATCATGATCGTCGTTATCTTCGTCGTTATGCTTTATTACAGCATCTGGCTGACGTTGCTTGTTCTTGCTTGTGTGGTGGTCATGATGGTCGTCAGCAGGAAAGTAGGCGGCAACAGCGCCAAGTTCTTTATCCGTCAGCAACGTTCCATTGCCAAGACGGAAGGGTATATCGAAGAAATGATCCACGGACAGAAGGTCGTCAAAGTCTTCTGTCATGAAGAAGAAGCGGAAAAGAAGTTTGATGAAGTGAACGAAGAACTGTTCCGCGACGCGCGCGACGCCAACACCTACGCCAATATTCTCATGCCGATCTTAGGCAACCTCGGCAATATCATGTACGTATTGCTTGCTTTCGTCGGCTCTCTTATCATCGTCAACGAAGGGTTCAACGTCGGTTTGATGGGCGTATCCCGCACGGCGGCGACTTTGATCCCCGTCGTTATCGGATTCCTTACGATGGGTCGGCAGTTCACCATGCAGGTCAGTCAGATCAGTCAGCAGATCAACGCCATCGTCATGGCTCTCGCCGGCGCCGAACGTATTTTTGCATTGATGGACGAAAAGCCGGAAGAAGATCACGGATACGTCACGCTCGTCCACGCCAAGTACGACGAAAACGGTAATTTGACAGAAACGGAAGAACGCACCGGACTGTGGGCCTGGAAACACCCGCATAAAGCCTCGGGCACAGTCACGTACGTGCCTTTGAAAGGGGATATAGAAATGCACAACGTCGACTTCGGATACGTGCCGGAAAAAATCGTTTTGCATAACGTGTCCTTACATGCGACCCCCGGCGAAAAATACGCTTTCGTCGGCGCCACCGGAGCGGGAAAAACCACCATTACCAATCTTATCAACCGTTTTTACGACATTGCCGACGGCAAGATCCGCTACGACGGTATCAATATCAATAAGATAAAGAAAGCCGACCTCAGGCGCTCGCTCGGTATGGTCTTGCAGGACACCAACCTTTTCACCGGTACCGTGCGAGAGAATATCCGTTACGGTAGGCTGGACGCCACCGACGAAGAAGTGGAAGAGGCGGCCAAGATCGCCAACGCCCACGACTTTATAACCCGTCTTCCCGACGGATACGACACCATGCTCGAAAGCGACGGCGCCAATTTGTCGCAAGGCCAGCGCCAGCTTTTATCCATCGCCCGCGCGGCCGTAGCCGACGCGCCCGTCATGATCCTCGACGAAGCGACTTCTTCCATTGATACCCGTACCGAGCGCCTTGTGCAGGAAGGAACGGACAGACTGATGAAAGGCCGTACCGTTTTCGTCATTGCGCACCGTCTTTCCACCGTGCAAAACGCCGACACCATTATGGTCCTCGACCACGGACGCGTGATAGAACGGGGCAATCACGACGAACTTATCGCCCAGAAGGGCCAATACTATCAGCTCTATACCGGCGCGTTCGAGTTGGAATAAACAATCATTATTAAATAACGCACGCGAGGGTGTCCAACCGGGCACCCTCGTTTTGTTTGCCGTTGATAACGCGTAGAAATCAAAATAAAGTGATCGAGTTACGATAATAAAGGGGTGTAACGCCGAAGAAAGAGCGGAAGTGCTTATGGAAGTACCCGCAGTCGGGATAGCCCACTTCCCTGGCGATATTGACGACGCTTTCGTCCGTGTTGACGAGCATATACGCCGCGCGGTTCATACGGACGGACAGGATATAACCGGTCACGGTCGTGCCGGTGGCGGCCGAAAAAAGACGGCTCAGGTGCGATGCGCTGACGTCGCAAGACCTGGCCAGGTCTTCCAGACGGATATCTTTATAATAATTTTCCTCGATGTATTCAATGGCTTTTTCTACGTACTTGTTATGTTGTTTTTCTGACGGCGTGGCCGTATAATTGACGGCGCTGACCTTGCGTAAAGGTTTCCCGTCGGGGCCTACGACGAAAAGCGCCAGCGTTTCTCCGCTTTCGATGGCCTTTTCCGTTTCCGTTTTGTCAAAAATAATGAGATTGTGCATGTTCCACCCTTAAACAAATATTTAATTGCAATTATTTTACCATATAATAGCAAGATTGTCCAATGATTTTATATTTTTAATCGGTTATAATTGAGATACAATATCAAAATCATAAAGGAGATTTTTGTATGAGAAAAGCATTTATTTGTCCTACCAAGTACGTACAAGGCGAAGACGAATTGTTGAACCTTGGTTATTTTGTGAAGACCTTCGGTAAAAAAGCTTTGCTGATTGCCGACCCGTTTGCTCTTACTCTTGTTAAAGACAAGTTGGAAGCGACGCAAAAGAAATACGGAGTTGAATTCGTTTCCGCCGGAGACATCTTCAAGGGCGAATGCTCCCGTACCGTCGTAGCGAAGCTGCAAGAAGTAGCTAAGGCCAACAGATGCGCCTGCACCATCGGTCTCGGCGGCGGTAAAGCCATCGACACCAGCAAGTGCGTCGCTGCCGGCAACAACCTGATCATCTGCCCGACCATCGCGGCCACCGATGCTCCGACCAGCCACAGCGCAGTTATGTATTTCGATAACCACGAATTCGACGACTATGCCTATTTCCGTCAAAACCCCAGCGTAGTTCTTATCGACCTGAACGTTATCGCCAACGCTCCGGCCAGATTCCTCGTGTCCGGTATGGGCGACGCTCTGTCCACCTATTTTGAAGCCAGAGCCAACGTTCGTTCGGTCAGCAACGTCAACGCGGGACTTCCTTGCGGCGCCGACAGAAAGAAGGGTACGCTCCTCGGATACGGCACCCACACCGCTTTTGCTCTTGCGGAACTCTGCTATAAGAACCTGATCTCCGATGGTGCGAAGGCCAAAGTCGCCTGCGAAAAGCACGCTGTTACCGGCGCCTTCGAAAAAATCGTCGAAACCAACATTCTTCTGTCCGGTCTCGGCTTCGAATCCGGCGGTCTTGCCGCGGCTCACGCCATCCACGACGGTATCACCATCGTTCACGAGATCCACAACAACAACTTCCACGGCGAAGTCGTTGCTTTCGGTACCATCTGCCAGTTGATTTTGGAGAACGCTCCGGAAGAAGAACTCTACGAAGTCCTCGGTTTCTGCGAAGAAGTCGGCTTGCCGATCTGTATCAGAGACCTCATGACCAACAAGAAGACCGGAGAAGTTGCCAGAGATTCTTTGACCGACGAAGAACTGAAAGCCGTCGCCAAGAAGACCTGCATCCCGGACGAATCCATCCACAATATGCCTTTCAAGGTTACCGAAGAGATGGTTGTCGCCGCGATCAAGACGGCCGACGCTATCGGCTATGCCTATAAATACGGCGACGCCGAATAATTTTTGACAACGGAAAAATTATGGGGCGTGACAGAGAATAATTTGTTACACCCCATTTTTTCGTAAATAGGAACAAAAAGGAGACATTGTTTATGAAAAAGATAATGAACACCCCGGAAACCTTCGTCTACGATATGTGCCACGGCCTTGCCAAGGCGCATCCGGAGCTCGAATTCGTCGAAAAGTTCAAGATCGTTAAGAAAAAGGACATCAACGACGATAAGGTCAGCTTGATCTCGGGCGGCGGTTCCGGTCACGAACCGGCCCACGCCGGATTCGTCGGCAAGGGTATGCTCGACTGCGCCGTTTGCGGAGACGTTTTTGCTTCTCCCTCTCAGGTCCAAGTCTATAACGCCATCAAAGCTTGCGCCACCGATAAGGGCGTATTGCTCATCATCAAGAACTATTCCGGCGACTGCATGAACTTCAATAACGCTATGAGCGACGCTCAGGAAGACGGCATCAAGGTAGACGCCGTGTACGTTAACGACGATATCGCCGTAAAAGACAGCCTTTACACCG
>JAEEGL014113905.1_pt1 | contig 18632 bp, 15 predicted proteins | sample 9134231 | NCBI WGS metagenome assembly JAEEGL01 (sample SAMN16246548, study PRJNA631951) | gut metagenome | biome: gut microbiome; feature: rumen; material: fiber-attached | host: Bos | place: Iran: Karaj | collected 2018-10 | reverse complement strand
GTAAGTGAAGAATTACAAAAACTATATAAAACATATAAAGTAAAAGTAGTTCTTACTTATAATAGTAGTCATAATAAATATTATGATGATGGTGTAAAATTAATTTCATTTAATGATGCAAATGGAGAAATTGTTTTTAAGAATAATACTGGTAAAAAGTTAGAAAATGTTGAATGGGGATTCTTGTATTATGATGAAAATGGTTCAATAATTAATTATTCAAGTGACTACGTTTGGGATGTTAAAAAGAATAAAACTGTAAAAGATAGAGTTTATTTATCTAATGGAGAATATAGTAAAATAAAACCTATATTATTAGAAGCATATAGTTAGGAGTATTAATGACAAAGAAAGAGATATTTGAAAAACTAAATAATATTAATATTGATACTAGTAAATTTATGGTTATTGATACTGCTAGTTTAGTTTGTCATGGAATAATAAGAAAATGTGATACTTTAAAAGTAATAAGTTTAGTTGATTTAAATGTTTCAGGAATTGAAGTAGAAAGAGTTAAGAATTTAGAAGAGTATGATGAGATAAATGGATTCTTATTTAGAAAGTTAGAATGTTTTTTAAATGATGATATTGATAAAAGTCTAAAGAAAAAAATTGAATTGTACTTAGATTGCTTAGACACTTATAAAAACGAAAGAGAATTGAGAAGTGAAGGATATACTTTAATTGGTGGGGTTGATGAAGTTGGACGTGGACCATTAGTTGGACCAGTAGTCGCTGCTTGTTGTATCTTACCTGAAAATTTTAACTTAGATGGTTTAACTGATAGTAAGAAACTAAGCGAGAAGAAAAGAGATTATTTTTACGAAGAAATAAAAAGACAAGCTGTTTCATATGGAATAGGAATAGTTTCTGAAAAAAGAATAGATGAAATTAATATATATGAAGCAACTAAAGAAGCTATGATTATGGCGATTAGTAATTGTAAAATAAAACCAGAATATGTTTTAACAGATGCGATGAAATTAGATTTAGATATTCCAGTTAAACCTATTATTAAAGGTGATCTTAGAAGTATTACAATAAGTGCAGCTAGTATACTTGCAAAAGTAACAAGAGATAGAATGCTATATGAATTAGATAAGAAATATCCAATGTATGATTTTAAGAATAATGTAGGGTATCCTACAAAAAAGCATTTAGAAGCAATTAATAAATATGGAGTAATAGCTGAACATAGAAGAAGCTATGGACCAGTAAAAGAATATTTGGAGGAAAATTATGAAAAAGAAAAAGAATAAAAAAGTTCGTAAAAGTAATAAATTTGCAAAAATTGTTGTGGTTATTGTATCCTTAGTTGTTGTATTTAACGTCTTATTTATTGTTGTTCATCATTTTCATTGGAATCGTGGTTGTAATATTATAGTTGGCAGAATAACTCACAATTATGCTGGTAGGGTTTATACTAGTTGTAGTGCAGTTGATTGTGAAGGTACAGAAAAATATGTTTTTGGGAGATTATCAAAGAATCAATACAGAGAATTGAAAGAAGAAATAAAAGCAGCAAGAGCTGGAGAATGGTATACCGTTTGTTATTTGTTTGATTGAAAAATAGCAGATAGTTTTTGTACAACTTTACATACTTTGTGTATTATATAAAATAGGAAAGAGTTGACAAAAACTATTTTTTAATTTATAAGTTATAAATGACTGGAGGGGTAATATGGCAAAAAATTTAGTTATTGTGGAAAGTCCTAGTAAGAGTAAGACTATTGAAAAGTATTTAGGTAAGGATTATAAAGTTGTTTCATCAAAGGGACATATCCGTGATTTAGCAACTTCTGGACCATTAGGTTTAGGAGTTGATATTGAAAATGGATTTAAACCAACTTATATACCTATTAAAGGAAAAAGTAATGTCATTAAATCATTAAAGAAAGATGTAAAAGAAAGTGACATGATTTATCTAGCAAGCGACCCAGACCGTGAGGGAGAAGCAATTGCTTGGCATTTAAAAGATACTTTAGGCATTAAAGATAAGAATTATAAGAGAGTTTTATTTAATGAAATAACTCATGATAGAGTGTTAAAAGCTATAGAGAATCCTACTGTAATAGATGATGATTTAGTAAGAAGTCAAGAAACTAGAAGAATATTAGATCGTATTATTGGTTTTAGACTTAGTAAATTATTACAAGCAAAGATAGGAGCTAAAAGTGCAGGTCGTGTACAAAGTGTAGCTTTAAAACTAATAGTTGATCGTGAAAGAGAAATAGAAGCTTTTGTTCCAGAAGAATATTGGAAGATAGTAGCTATATTCCCTGAATATGAAGCAGAACTTTTTAAATATAAAAAAGATGATATAGAATTGCATAGTGAAGAAGAAGCTAATTATGTTCTTGATCATTTAGGAGAAGAATATACAGTTGAGAGTATTGAGAAAAAAGAAAAAAATCGTAAAAGTAAATTTCCTTTTATTACTTCAACTCTTCAACAAGAAGCTTCTACTAAATTAAATTTCCCAGCTCGTAAGACTATGAGTATAGCTCAAAAGTTATATGAAGGTATTGATCTAGGTAGCGAAACAGTTGGTTTAATCACATACATGAGAACCGACTCAATTAGACTATCAGATGATTTTACTAGACCAGCAATGAAATATATCGAAGAAGAATACGGAAAAAAATATGTTGGTTATATTAAACAAGGTAAAAAGAAAGACAATGTTCAAGATGCCCATGAAGCAATAAGACCAACTAGTGTTTTAAGAGAACCTTTAAAAGTAAAACAATATTTAAGTAATGATGAATTTAAATTATATAGTTTAATATATAAGAGAACTTTGGCTAGTTTAATGGCTGATGCAGTAATTAATCAAACAACAATTGTTTTTGATAATAATGATTATAAGTTTAAAACTACTGGTAGTATTTTAATCTTTGATGGTTATTTAAAAGTATATAAAGATTATGAATCTAGTGATGATAAAATATTACCTGAAATTGGTGATAATGAAGTTGCGATTACTAATAATGTTGAATCAACTCAACATTTTACAAAACCACCAGCTAGATATACTGAAGCTTCTTTAATTAAAAAATTAGAAGAAGAAGGTATTGGTAGACCAAGTACATATGCAACTATTATTGATACTATTAAGAGTCATGATTATGTTACTTTAGAAGAAAAGAAATTTAAACCAACTAGTATGGGAATTGAAACCACTGATGCTTTACAAGGTTTCTTTAGTGATTTAATAAATACTGAATATACACGTGAAATGGAAACAGAATTAGATACTATTGCCGATGGCAAGTTAGTTTGGAATGAAGTTCTAAAAAAATTCTATGATGTTTTTGAACCTCGTGTAAAAGCTGCTTTTTCAGAAATGGAGAAAAAAGCACCTGAAAAAACAGGAGAAAGTTGTCCTGAATGTGGTAATCCGTTAGTTGTTAGAAAAGGTAAATATGGAGAATTTGTTGCTTGTAGTAATTATCCAAATTGTAAATATATTAAAAAAGAAGAAGTAAAAGTAGTTGAAATTTGTGATTGTCCAAATTGTTCTGGAAAAATAATTGAGAGAAAAAGTCGTAAAGGAAAAGTATTCTATGGATGTAACAATTATCCAAAATGTAAGACAGCATATTGGGATAAACCAATAGGAGAGGCTTGTCCAGAATGTGGAAAGATGCTTGTTGAAAAAAATAAAACTGTAAAATGTAGTGAGTGCGATTATACAAAATAGCACTCCTTTTTTGATATTTTAATAATAAAATGATATTATATATATAGTGAGATAGGTGATTATATGGCTAAATTTTATATAGTTGCAAAAGAAAAAAATAGTTATAACCTTATTACAATTAATGGAGGTAAAAATCTAGAAGATATAGATTTGTTTACTAGTCAGTTTACTAATAGGCAAGAACTAATTAGTTACTTAAGAGATAGAGGTTATAATGTTTCTGATGATGTTGATTTGTTCGCAATCAATAAGGGAAGAAAAGAATTCTATCACCGCGATTTGATTTATAATAATGAAAAGTTAATAGATTTAGCCAAAAGATCTAAAGAAGAAAGATTAGATGTCACAGATATTTGTAATGAATTTTTAGGAAAAGTAAAAGAAGATGAGAATTTTAAATTATTAGTTAGAAGAAAGTTCTTTAAATTATATGGAGATTTAAGAGATATAATTCTTAATTCTTTAGAATATAACAAAGTAAGAATAGGTAGCACAAAAAATTGGATGCGTAATAATTATTACGTAGGAAGAGATGCTATTACAGCCATGCAAAGATTTTCTGAAATTAAAAATAGTCTTAATGATGATAATATTGAAGAATATATTAAATTAGAAAAAGAAAAATATAAAAATAGAGAAGAAATGGATAAAATCTTAGAAAAAAAACTTAGTTATCCAAATGATCAACTTTCTTTATTTGATGAACCAATAAGTTATATTAATTTAACTTATGTTAATAAAGAGAAACTAGCTGAACCAACTTCTAAGAAAGTTAAAAGAATTAGTAAAACTGGAATTCAAAATAATCGAATTATAGATAAATTATCAATTCCTTATGAAGTAATTACTGATAATGTGGATTATCGTTTTGTAAATAATGTTTATAATTGTTTAACTAGTTTACCTTATCGAAAAGTAAAATGGGGTAAGAGAGAAAGATACGAAGTTGATTTCAAAAGAATAATTGAAGAATTAAATGTTGAATTAAATGAAGCAGATATTAAATTCTTAAACAGTTTACTTGATACAAAATTAAGAGAACACGCTTATTGGAGTAGATATTATTTAAATCAAACATATCCAAGTAAAGCAACTATTAGAGAAGGAAATTCTTATAAGAAAAGTATATATACTAAACTTAATAATTCAGCTCATAAAAAAGGTGATTTATATAAAAAAGCCTATAATTTCTATTTGATTTATCAAGCTATGACTAAAGAAAAAGAAAATGATCGAGGTAGTTATGGAAGATAATAAAGAATTAGAAAAATACTTAGAGTATTTAGAGTATCAAAAGAATTATTCAGATTATACTATAAATAGTTATAAAAATGATGTTTTAGAATACTTAAATTATTTAAATAGTGAGTCTCTTGATTTTAAAAAAGTTGAATATAGTGATATAAGATTTTATTTAATGTATTTGAAAGATACTAAGAAAGATAATAATTCATCTATCAATAGAAAGTTAAGTTCACTAAGAGGATTTTATAAGTTTTTAGCAAATGAAGGATATGTAAAAAGTAATGTTTTCTCTCTTGTGAATGGTCCTAAAAAGAGTAAGAAATTACCTAGATATTTTGAATATAATGAATTAGAAGAATTATTTAAAGTACCTGATACTAGAACAGCTTTAGGACAAAGAGATTTACTTATACTAGAAATGTTATATGCAACTGGTGTACGTGTAGGTGAATTAGTTAGTATTAAAGTAAAAGATATAGACTTTAGTAATAGACATATTATAATACTTGGAAAAGGTAATAAAGAAAGATATGTTAATTTTGGAGAATACTGTGAGGATTCATTAAATGAATATTTAAGCGATGGAAGAATTAGTCTAAATAGTAAAGATAGTGAATATTTATTTTTAAATAATAATGGTGGAGAATTAACCGAAAGAGGAGTTAGATTTATCCTTGATAAGTTAATTAAACAAACAGGTATTAATAAAAATATTTCTCCACATATGATAAGACATAGTTTCGCAACTCATTTATTAAATGAAGGTTGTGACTTATTAACAGTTCAAAAATTACTTGGACATGAGAGTATAAAAGCAACCCAAATTTATACACATGTTACTACTGATAGATTAAAAGAAGTCTATTATCATAGTTTTCCTAGAGCTAAAAAGGATGATTAATAGTAGAAATTAAAGAATAACTCTTTAATTTTTTGCTTTTATTAGTTATAATAATAGTGATTTGGAGAAGGATGTGTTCTTTTATGAATTATGAATTCCAATCGCAAAAAGATCTATTTAAGAGAGTTAGACCAGCTCTTAGTAGTAAATGTTCTGAATTAAATAGATTAGGTTTTAAGAATATTAAGGAATTTGATATTTGGAATTATTTGATTCTTAAGAAATGGAAATTTGCCACAGGATTGATGTTATCAGATATTGTTAGTGATATTATGAATCTAGATGGTAATGAAATTACTAGTTATTTAGAACAAAAAGAGATGGAAGATAAAAGAAGACAAAATTTGAATAATAATTTAGATATTATATGAGGTGATTTACATGAAAGGTAAAAAGAAAAAGAATGGGAAGAAAAAAGTAATTATTAGTTCTACTATTTTAGTTCTATTAGTAGTATTAATATGTTTCTTATTTGTTCCTTTATTTAAAGGTTTAAAATTTGGTCTAGACTTACAAGGAGGATTTGAAATTCTTTATAAAGCTGAATCTATAGATGGGTCTAAAATGACTAAAGAAAAGCTTACAGCTACTTATAAGACATTAAGTAAAAGAATTGATAGTTTAGGAGTTAGTGAACCTGAAATTATTGTTGAAGGTAATGATAGAATTCGTGTTAAACTAGCTGGTGTTAAGAATCCGGAAGAAGCACGTACTCAATTATCAACAGTAGCTACTTTATCTTTTAGAGATATTGAAGATAATTTGCTTATGAGTAGTGATGTATTAAAAGCAGGAGGAGCTAAAATAGGACAAGCTAGTGATGGAAGTCCTGCAGTAGCATTATCTGTAAAAGATAAAGATAAATTCTATGAAGTAACTAAAGAAATTAGTGAACGTGGAGAAGGAAAAAATTATATTGTTATTTGGTTAGATTATAATGATTTAACTGATAGTTATGAAAGAGAAGGTAGTATTTGTGGTACTAATGAATCAAACTGTTTAAGTGCAGCTACTGTATCTCAAGGATTTGCTAGTGACGTAATTATTCAAGGTAGTTTTACTCAAGAAGAAGTTAGTAATTTAGTTGACTTAATTAATAGTGGATCTCTTCCATCTAAGTTAACTGAAATATCTTCTAATACAGTAGGAGCTTCATTTGGTAATAGAACATTAGAGACTACTTTAATTGCTGGTATTATTGCAATCATTGCTATTATGATTATTTTAATCGCAATTTATCATTTCGCAGGATTTATTTCATCTGTGTCTATGATGATTTATTCTTTCCTAGTATTCGCTGTATTCTGGGTAGTAGGTGGAGTATTAACACTTCCTGGAATTGCCGCATTATTACTAGGTGTAGGGATGGCAGTCGATTCAAATGTTATTACATTTGCTCGTATTAGAGAAGAATTATTAAAAGGTAAGAGTTTGCCGTTAGCATTTAGAGAAGGTTCTAAATCAAGTTTTAGTGCAATACTTGATTCTAATATAACTACATTAATAGTTGCAATTATAATGTTTATATTTGGTGAATCTAGTATCAAAGGATTTGCTACTATGTTAATTATTACTGTTTTAGTTACAATGTTTACAATGGTATTCTTAACAAGACAATTATTAAAGATATTTATTAAGACAGATTTCTTTAATGATAAAGTTAAATTATTCTTAAATATTAATAAAGAAGATATACCAAATGTATCTAAAAATGAACAAGCTAAACCTAATAGATTCCATAAAGTTAATTTCTTTAAATATAAGAATGCTTGTATATGTGCATCTCTATTAATTATTGTAGTAGGTGCAATAGTATTTACTATTAAAGGATTTAATTTAGGTATTGATTATAAATCTGGTACTTCAATTACAATTGCTAGCGAGCAAAATATAACTGAAAAAATGTTACAAGCAGATGCTAAAGAGTTAGGATTAAAATCAATTAGAGTAAGTAGTGCAAGTGATGAAATGAATATTAGATTAGATAGTACTTTAACTGGTGATCAAGTTAAAAAGATTAATAAATATTTTGAAGAAAAGTATGCAGCTAAAGTAAGTATCGGTGTTGTTTCTAATATTGTACAAAGAGAATTAGTTAAGAATGCAATCTTTGCAGTATTAATAGCACTAATTGGTATTATTGTTTATGTATCATTTAGATTTAAATTTAGTTTTGCAATAGGTGGAGTTACTGCATTAGTTCATGATGTTCTAATTATGTTTGCTTTATTTGCAATCTTACGTTTGGAAGTTAGTTCAATGTTTATAGCTGCAGTACTTGCAATTATTGGTTATTCAATTAATGATACAATTGTTTCTTTCGATAGAATTCGTGAGAATTTACGTGGAGTAGATAGAAAGAAATTAACAGAAGAGAAATTTATAGAGATATGTAATAGAAGTATTCAAGAAACATTTACAAGAACAATTTATACTTCAGTTACAACAATCTTACCAGTATTAATCTTGTTGATTTTAGGATCACGTGGAATCTTTAATTTCAATATGGCTATGTTATTTGGTTTAATTGCTGGTACATATTCATCTATCTTTATCGCAACAGTTGTTTACATGATGATAGAGAAGAAGAATTTAGGTAAAAAAGAAAAAGCTAAAAAAGTATATACTGATGAATTTGAAGAAAAGAAAATAAAAGGAATAAACTGTTAACCAGAGGGGAGATGGTTCTTTGTCAAGAAAACAAAGTAATGTTTCCATTGAAGAAATAATTACTAAAGCAAAAGCGTATATTGATGATAAAGAACAAATTGACGTAATTAAGAAAGCCTATGATTTTGCTGAATTAAAGCATGAAGGGCAGTTTCGTAAGAGTGGAGAGGCATACATTTATCATCCGATGAATGTTGCCTTAATTCTTATATCAATCTATGCTGACTACGAAACAATTTCAGCTGGTCTAATGCATGATGTATTAGAAGACTGTGATTGTACTGAAGAAGAAATGGAAGCAGAGTTTGGAAAAAATATTACTAAGTTAGTACAAGGAGTTACAAAACTTAGTAAGATTCATTTTTCTACTGAAAATGAATATTTAATTGATTATTATAAAAAGATTATTGTTGGAATGAGCGAAGATGTACGCGTAATTATCATTAAATTAGCAGATAGATTACATAATATGCGTACATTATGGGCAATTCCAGAAGATAGACAAAAAGTAAAAGCACGTGAAGCTTTAGATATTCTAGCTCCAATTGCTCATCACTTAGGAATTCATAAAATAAAAAGTGAGTTAGAAGATTTATCACTTCGTTATTTAAAACCAGATGTGTTTTATGATATAGTTGAGAAATTAAATACAACTAAGATTGAAAGAGATAGAACAGTTTATGAAATGCAAAATGAAGTATCAGAACTTTTAATAGAACATCATATTCCTTTTGAAATAAAAGGTAGATCTAAAAGTATTTATAGTATTTATAATAAATTAGACAAAGGCAAAAAGTTCAGTGATATATATGACTTGTTGGCGATAAGAATACTTGTCAATACAGAACAAGAATGTTACTTGGCTTTGGGGTTGATTCATTCAAAGTTCAGACCTTTATCTAAGAGATTTAAAGACTATATCGCTATGCCAAAACCAAATATGTATCAATCTCTTCATACAACAGTTTTTGGTATAGATGGATATTTATTTGAAATTCAAATTCGTACATATGAAATGAATGAAGTGGCAGAAAATGGTATTGCTTCTCACTGGGCTTATAAAGAGAATGGTGGAAGTAATAATACTGCTAATCTTCAATCAACTACAGAACAAAAGCTACAATTCTTTAAACAGATTATTGATTTAAGTCATGATAAGATGAGTAGTGAAGATTTTGTTAATACTGTAAAAGATGAAGTTTTAAATAATAATATTTATTGTTATACACCTAAAGGTGATGTTATAGAGTTACCAAGAGGAGCTACTCCAATTGACTTTGCGTATAAGATTCATACCAAAGTAGGAGAAACTACTATTGGGGCTATTGTTAATAATAATATTGTGCCTTTAGATTATGAATTAAAAGATAATGATATAGTAAAAATTAATACTAATAAAAATTCTACTCCTTCTAAAGAGTGGATTAATATGGTAAAGAGTACTGCTACTCGTAATAAGATAAAAGCTTTCTTTACTAAAAATGATCGTGAGATTTATGTTGAACGTGGTAAATATACATTAGAGAAAGAATTACGTAAGAAGAAATTAGTATTCTCTGACTTCTTATCTAATGAAAATATTAAAAAGATATGTGAAGAAATAAAAGTAGATAACTTAGAAGAAATTTATTTAAATATTGGTAATGGTAAGGTTCCGGTAAATAGTGTAATTAACATAATTATTAAGGAAGATGATAAACCAGCACCAAAGAAAGTAAAAGTTACTGAGAAAAGTAAAGACGCTGATATTATTGTTAGTGGAATAGATAAAGTAAAAGTAAATCTAGCTAATTGTTGTAATCCAGTGTTTGGAGATCCAATAGTTGGATATATTACTAAAGGTAATGGTATTACTGTACATAGAATGAATTGTCATAATCTAGAATCTTTAGATGATAGAATAGTTGAGGTTAATTGGAATACTAATCTTAATAAGAGATATGCTAGTAGATTATTAGTACATACTAATGATGAAGAAAACCATATGTTAGATTTAGTACAAACTATTTCTACTTATAATGTTAGTTTAGATGGTATTAAAATAATGGATAAGCATATTTATGAAATTAACTGTTATGTATTAGGTCTAGATCAATTAGAAAAACTAATTGTGACAATTGCTAGAAATAAATATGTGGAAAAAGTTGAGAGGGAGATGCGATGAGAGCCTTAGTACAAAGAAGTGGCAAAAGTAGTGTTACTGTTGAAGGTAAAACAATTGGTAAAATTAATAATGGTTTAGTTGTACTTGTTGGATTTACTGAAGGTGATGATTTAGAAAAAATACAATATATCGTAAAGAAGATAGTTAATTTAAGAATTTTTGATGATGAAAATGGTGTCATGAACAAAAGTATTTTAGACTATGGTGGAGATGTTTTATCTATCTCTCAATTTACTTTATATGCAGATACTAAAAAAGGTAATCGACCAAGCTATATAAATGCTATGGGTGGAGAAGAAGCTATTAAATTATATGAAATGTTTAATGAAGAATTAAGTAAACATGTCAATGTAGAAACTGGTAAATTTGGTGCTGAAATGATTGTTAATATAACTAATGATGGACCTATTACTATAATGTTGGAGAAGTGATAATGATGGGAAAGAAATTAAATTATCGTATTATTAATTTAGCAGCTTTAATGATTTTACTTTATTTTGGAATTGTTAATATTGGATTGTTATGGAAAGTATTAACTAAGTGTGTATCAGTATTGGCTCCTTTTATAGTAGGATTTGCCTTTGCTTATGCATTTACACCATTAGTTAGATGGTTAGAGAAGAAAAATGTTCCTAGATTAGCAGCTTTATTAATAGTAATATTTGGTTTGATATTAATAGTTCTATTATTATTATCAATAACATTACCACTTATTTATGATCAATTATCATTACTTATCAAAATGCTAGGAGAAGTATTTAATAATTTCGATAATAAATTTGATTTGAATATTTTAAATTTTGAAATAGAAATAACTGATTACTTAAATGATGCTTTAAAGCAAATTGGTTCAGCTGCTTCTTCTACTACAATTGGTTTCTTAAGTAAATCAATTGACTTTACTGGTAAGTTTATTGTTGGTTTTGTTGGATTCATCTATTTCTTAGTAGATATGGATAAGATAAGAGCTGGATTTAAAGAAATACTTTTATCCAATTCTAAAAAGATGTTTAAGTATATTAAATGTATGGATGTTGAAATTACTAATTATTTAAAAGGATTAGAAATATTTATGGTTATTCAATTGTTTGAATACAGTATTCTATTCTTTGCGATTGGTCATCCTAACTGGTTAATTTTAGGAATATTAGCTTGCTTAACAACAGTTATTCCATACTTTGGTGGTTTAATTACAAATATAATTGCAATTATTTTAGCTAGTGTTGTTTCGTTACCATTAGTTATTATGACAACTATTATTTGTTTGATATTCCCACAATTAGATGGATATTTAATTTCACCTAAAGTATATGGTAAAACAAATAATGTTAATCCATTAATTACTATTATGGCAGTATCTATTGGAGGAACATTAGCCGGTATGGTTGGTATCGTAGTAGCACTTCCATGTTACTTATTAATTAGAACAACCTATAATTTCTTTAAAAAAGATCTAAAAAAAGGAATGGATATAGTAAAAGAGACAATTTAACATTGTAAAAATATAAATATTTGTTATAATAAGTTTAAGGAAAATAGTCTTTTGTTACAGACGAATTCCTTCGTTTGCATCTTGGGCAAAGCCCAGATGTTTTTTTGTTGTCAAAAAAGCAAATATAAAGTATACTTATAATAGGTGATAATATGAGAATAGATAAAGATAATATCAAAATAATACTTATATTATTAGTAGTATGTTTAGGTATAGGATATTCATATCTAAACACAGAACTAAATATAAATGGAACAGCAAATATAAACAGTGCAAACTGGAGTGTATATTGGAATAATGTACAAGTAGAAAGTGGCTCTGTATCAGCACCAACTCCTACAATAGACTCTGATAAAACTACAGTAAGTTATACTGTTACATTAGATAAACCAGGTGATTATTACGAATTTACTGTAGATGCAGTAAATGCAGGAACAATAGATGCGATGATAGAGACAATAGATTCAAAACTAAATGGAGTAACAATGGAAGAAGTACCAGCATATCTAGATTATGGAATATCATATGCCGATGATACACCATTAGAAGAGAATCAAGAGTTACTTCATGATTCTACAGAAACATATAAAGTACATATAGGATATTCAGAAAATATAGAAGCAAATGAACTACCAACAACTAATCAAAGCTTATCATTAGAGTTCACTGTTACATATAAGCAAGCAACTGATGCTGCTACAGAAGTAGTACATGGACTAACAGGTACGAGATACACAACAAACTTGTATCAAGAAGATTCAGAAGGTAATTGGATAGAAAATTCATCTGTATGGATAGGAAGAAAACCAACAGATAATATTACACTATATAATACAGTAGCAGAAGCAAAAGCAGCATTTAGTAATAGACCTTTTTATTTAAAACACACTATTGAAAACGATATAGTAAAAGATAGCTATGTATGTTTTGAAAAAGACTCTAATACATATTGCCTAAGAGGACAAGCAACATATGAAAAAGTAAATAATAACGGGCAATGTAAAAGTGAGTTTTATGATTCGGAAAATAATAAATGTTTAAGTACATATTACGAATCAAATAAAACAATATTAAAGAATGCCTTTGGAGAAAGTAATTGTACGCAATACTCTTCCAATTTGAACTGCAGTGTGGGTGGATTGCTTGCCAATGCCCGTGAGGATGGCTATGTCGGTGCCATCGATGACTCTGCGTACTGCCGTGTCAGCCGCGATGGCTATTCGAACTGCTATGAGTAGTAGTTGATCCGCCCGGTCCGAGCGTTTAAGGCGAAGATATTTAGAAATCTGTAATAAAATTGATTTGTAAGAATTACAGATAATATAATTTGTAATTGTCATAGAATATTATTTTTGTTATAATAGAAAGAAACTTTTGAAGTTTCTTTTTTTAGGAGGATCAATATGGAATTTGCAGAAGATATAGACGATTTAGTAGAAAGGTTAGCTGATGCTACTATCCAACTAAAAAATGCTAAATCAGCGGATGAGAGAGTAGCATTAGGAAATTATATATATACTTTATATGAAACGTTAGAGGCAATAATTTATCTACCTCTAGGTTATACTGAAAAAGATGTTTTTGGTAGTCATAAGAATGTACAAAAATATCTAAAAAAAACAGATATATATCATGACAGAATTATAAATAATTTCTATGATAATAGAGATTATCATAATCAACTATTAGGGAATATTATTAATGAACTTAGTTATATAGTAGATGGATTTATGGATAATCAATATTCATGTATGTATAATTCTATTACTAAAGGTGAGTTTTTTGATGTTTTTGAATCTTTTCTTAAAAGTTTAAAATTGGATAAAGATTTTAATAAGTTTATTAAGGATGTAGGTATTTATGCCTATGATGGTGGAAATATGTCTGCTGCAGGATTCTTATTATTTAATCCTATCGATAAGGCTTCTGATGTATTTATCGGTGATGCAGATTATGATGTTAGAACATTAACATATCTAGCACATGAATTTGGACATGTTTATGATTTTTCAAAGTTTGAAGGTAATCCTATTGATTATAATAATTATTTACACCGATCACTTTTTACTGAAGTATCATCTGTATTATTTGAAAGATTAATGATAGAATATTTAATTAATAATGATGTTTTAGTTAAAGAAACAAAAGATATGCTAGTAGCTAGAAAAGCTGTATATTACTTGACATTAATTGCTAGTTATATCGATAGTTTACTTGATTATGAAATATTAAGAAATGACAAACAGAATAAGTATAGTGCAGAACATATTTATTCATTAATAAGTAAATATGTTGATAGAGATATTAAAGATATCATAGAGGGAATAAGCGATTTAGATGTAAAACGTAATTGTATTTATACTTATGGTGATATAGTTTCAATGATTATAAAAGACAAAGTTGATAAGTTTGGATTTGACAAAGATATGTTATTAGAATTGTTTGAACATAGAGGAGAGATATTTTCTCCGGAATTCCTTGATAAATATGAAGTTACACCAGAGAATTATATTAAAGGTTATCAAAAAGAATTAAAATTACTAGAAAAATAATTGTATAATTTGAATAAAAGTATTATAATATAAATGTCTGCTTGGGGAAGAGTAGTTATATAAAGATTAAAAAGAGAGAGTATGGTTGGTGCAAATACTTAGTTTATATATAATGAAGACACCCTGTAATAAGCAATCGGTTTATCGCGATATAGATAACAAGAGTAAAAAATAAGGTGGCACCACGCAATAAGCGTCCTTTGGGTAGCCATCTTTTTATTTTTAGGAGGGATAAAATGATACAAAAACAAAAGGGTTGTAATGATATTTATGGAAGAGAAGCTAAAGTTTGGAAATATGTTGATAGTGTAATTGATGCTTTAATGGAAAAGTATAATTACAATTATATTCGTACTCCAATTTTTGAAGCTACTGAATTATTCCATAGAGGTATTGGGGATACTACTGATATAGTAACTAAAGAAAGCTATGATTTCGAAGACAAAGGTGGTAGAAAAATCACTCTTAGACCAGAGGGAACTGCTGGAGTAGTTAGAAGCTATATTGAAAATAAAATGTATGGTGATCCTAATCAACCAATAAAAGTTTATTATAACGGTACAATGTATCGTTATGAGAGACCTCAAAGTGGTAGAGATAGAGAATTAACCCAATTTGGTATGGAAATATTAGGTAGTGATGATCCTTTAACTGATGCTGAAATTATTTCTCTAGCAGTTAATATTTATAAGGTATTAGGATTAAAAGAGATAAAAGTTAATATAAATACGTTGGGAGATACTGAATCACGTAATAATTATCGTGAGGCTTTAGTTAAGTATTTTAAACCACATATCAAAGATTTCTGTGAAGATTGCCAAGAGAGATTAAAAAAGAATCCACTTCGTATTTTAGATTGTAAAGTAGATGCTGAAAATAAAATATTAAAAGAAGCACCTAAAACATTAGATTATCTAAATGAAGAAAGTCGTGATAGATTTGAAAAAGTTCAAGAGTATTTAGATATTATGCAAATTAATTATGAAATTAATCCAAACATAGTTAGAGGATTAGATTATTATAATCACACAGTATTCGAAATAGAAGCTAATGTAAAAGGTTTTGGTTCTAATAATGTTATAGGTGGTGGAGGCCGTTATAATGGATTAGTAAGCCAATTAGATGGGCCAGATACACCATGTGTAGGATTTGCTTGTGGCTTTGGTAGATTAGTAATGGCTTTAGAATTAGAAAAAGTTAAAATGCCTATAGTTGAAGATGTAGATTTATTCTTGATGTATGTTAATGAAGATGAAAAGAAAAATGCTGCATACTTAACACAAGAATTAAGATTAGCTGGCTTTATAGTTGATACAGAATATACTGGTAGATCATTAAAAGCTCAATTTAAACAAGCAGATAGATTGAATGCTAAGTTTATTGCTGTACTTAATAGTGAAGATTTGAATAATAATGAAATTAAGATAAAAAACAATCGTACAAAAGAAGAAGAGACAATTAGTTTAGATGCATTAATCTATTATTTAGATGAACAACTAAATACCATGGAAGATGAAGAATACAACGAATGTGATTGTGGTGATGACTGCAAATGTGGAGAAAATTGCGAATGTGGTGATGACTGTAAATGCGAAGACGATTGTAAATGTAAAAAAGACTGTAAATGTGGTCATAAGGAGTAATGATATATAATGAAAAAGTTTAATAATGGTGAATTTAATATTAAAAATTTAGGAGAAGAAGTAGAATTATTTGGATGGGTTCAAAAGAAAAGAAATTTAGGAGGATTAATTTTCATTGATCTTCGTGATAAGAGTGGAATTATCCAAATAGTGGTAAGACCAGAACAAAAATTTTATGATCTTGCTTCTTCATTTAAAAATGAATCAGTAATTAGAGTAGTAGGAAAGATTGTAGAAAGAGAAAGTAAAAATAAAAACATTCCTACTGGAGAAGTAGAAGTATCAGTGTCTGAATTAGAATTATTAACTACTTCAGAAGATATTCCTTTTGAAATAGTAGATGATACTAAGGCCTTAGAAGATACTCGTTTAAAATATCGTTATTTAGATTTAAGAAGAAATAAATTAAAGAATAACATGTTATTAAGAAATGAAGTGTTACATTTTATACGTAATAAAATGTATGATATGGGATTTATAGAAGTACAAACTCCTATTCTTACAGCTTCATCTCCAGAAGGAGCTAGAGACTTTGTTGTTCCATCTAGAAACTTCAAAGGAAAGTTCTATGCTTTACCACAAGCTCCACAAATTTATAAAGAATTATTAATGGTTGGTGGACTTGAAAAGTATTTCCAAATAGCTCCATGTTTTAGAGATGAAGATCCAAGAGCAGATAGAACATTAGAATTCTATCAATTAGATTTAGAAATGTCATTCTGTGAAGAAGATGATGTTCTTGATGTGGGAGAAGAAGTATTTTATGATGTCTTTACTAAGTTCTCTGATAAAAAGGTAAGCCCTAGACCATTTAGAAGATTCTCATTTAGAGAAGCAATGGATAAGTATGGTACTGATAAACCAGACTTAAGATATGAAATGTTATTAACTGATATTACTAATATTTTTAAAGATACTGAGTTTAGTTTATTTAAAAATGTAATTGATGAAAAAGGTATTATTAATGCAATAGTAGTAGAAAATGCTGCTGATAAGTATTCTCGTAAACAATTAGATGCTTTAAATGAAATAACAAAACAAAGAAAAGCTCCTAGTATTGCTTATTTGAAATTTAATGAAGAAGTTACTGGAAGTATTGCTAAAGTAGTATCTGAAAAAGAAATAAAAGCTCTTAAGAAAGAATTAAAATTAAAGAATAATGACTTAGTATTAATTCTTGCTGGAAACAAGAAGATGGTTAAACCTACTTTAGGGGCTATTAGAGTTAAAGTAGCAGCTGATCTGGATTTAGCAGATAAGAATAGACTGGAATTATGTATTGTTAATGATTTCCCAATGTTTGAATATGATGAAGAAAACAAAAAATGGGATTTCTGCCATAATCCATTTAGTATGCCTCATGGTGGAGCAAAAGGTTATGAAGGTAACTTAGAAGATATTTTGGCTTATCAATATGACTTTGTATGTAATGGTAATGAAATGGCATCAGGTGCTATTAGAAACCATGATTTAGATTTACTTGCTAAAGGATTTGAAATAGTTGGTTATGATCGTGATCATGTAGAGAAAAAGTTCAGATCAATCTTTACTGCCTTCAAATATGGTTGTCCACCACATGGTGGTATGGCTCCTGGAATTGATAGAATCTTAATGTTAATTAAAGATGAACCAAATTTAAGAGAAGTTCAGGCTTTCCCACCAAGTGCTTCAGGACAAGACTTAATGATGGGTGCACCTAGTGAACTTGAACCATATCAATTAGAAGAATTAGGCATAAGTGTTAAGTAAGAAACATTTGTTTAAAAACAAATGTTTTTTTTCTTATATTTTGGTATACTATCTATATAAGGTATGGTGATTATATGGCTACGAAAAAGAAAACTACTAGTAAAACAGTAAAAAAACGTAATAATGATACTGTATCAGAGTCTGTTAAAGAAATAAAAGCTCACGAAAAAAGATATACATTTCTATTAGTTTTATTCTTCTTTGTATTATTTATTATCATAGGCTATTATACTTTAAGAGTTAAGTAATAGTGGAAAAATATGAAAAAACTTGTTATAAAAAGTAATTTATAGTATAATTAAATTGTCAGATAGATACGAACAGGCACTTATAAAACCGCCAAAGTTAACGATAAGGGAGTTCCGATCAGCTATTTGTGTTGAATACTTACTCGTTTAAGGATCCTAATGATAGCGTACGAACACCCACCTGTATATGAGACAGGTTTTATCGTTTGAACAAGATGTATCTTATTCTGACATTTTTTTGTTGCCTAAATAAGAGTTTTGTGAT
>JAEEGL014822661.1_pt1 | contig 18633 bp, 10 predicted proteins | sample 9134231 | NCBI WGS metagenome assembly JAEEGL01 (sample SAMN16246548, study PRJNA631951) | gut metagenome | biome: gut microbiome; feature: rumen; material: fiber-attached | host: Bos | place: Iran: Karaj | collected 2018-10 | reverse complement strand
TGATTCGTTTCAAATATCCGATGATTCGGGTCAGGTAATCTATGTTGGTGCTGTGGCACACTGGGCATTCCTTGAGGTAACGCTTGTCGATGTGTATACAGTCGTTGCAGACGGTGTTGGGGATGTTGAAGGTAAAATAGTTGCACCCTTCGCGAGCGGCTACACGCAGCAACTGGCGATATTGTTCCTTGCTGAGGTGTAACTACAGGTTGGCATCAAGTGCCGAACCTCCAGTGAGGTGCTTGATATACTTTTCGCCATGCAGGCGGAACTTGTCGAGGACATTGGTGTTGGGATCCTCTACAATGTAAAAATAACTGTTATAACAGTCACGATGCACCTCGTAGCCATCTTCCTTGTCCCATTTGGCATGCTTTACACCGACGTTTTCGGCGGGAATCATCTCGCAATTGAACATCAAGCCGTCCTGTTTGGAATAGTACTTCTTGTTGTAACGCTCGATGAGGCCAAGCACCTCCTGAACGAAATGTTCGTATTCTGGGTTGTCTGAAATCTTGATTTTGAGGAACTCGGCGGCTTCTACCAGACCGTTCACACCGATAGTGAGGTATTGGCGGCCCAAGTTGATGTAGCCCGCATCGAACAACGGCAACATGCCTTTCGACTGCAAAACCTTGAGGTTTTCATTGTAGCAGATCTGCACTTTGTGGCAAAGGTCGACAATTTCCTCAAGGAAAGTGAGGTAATGCATGTTGTTGCGGGTGGCATACTGGATGCAGCGATTCAAGTTGATGGTGAGCACACTCTTGGAACCGGTAGAAACGCCACCGGCGCCAAGAGTGTAGCTGAAGCCGTTGTCTTGGATTTCGTTGCGCAGACGGCAACAAGACGACAACGAATCGGCGTTATCGCTGAGGTAGGTAAAGAAGGAATGTCCCTCAGCGTACATCTCCGCGGTGAAGTCACCCCATTCCTGGTCGATGACATCGCCGTCTTTCGAGAGTAACGCCATGGTCTCCACGGGGAAAGTGAGCACGCTTTTCAGCCGCTCGGCGTTGAACCACTTCATGAAGCGTTTCTGGAGCCAGCTCAACCCTTCCCAATCGGGTTGTGAGCCATCGGGGAAATAAAAGTTGCCAAACAGCGACTCAAAATAATAACGGTCATAGTAGGCAATATTCCAGAATACGGATTGGTAGTTGCGTGCGCCAGCGGGCTGGTTAAGCGAATAAACGATCTGCTGGAAGCAGTCGGTAATGACTTTGTCAAGGGTACGCGGTTTGACCGAGTGATCGACCACTTCGTCGGCCCGCTTGTAGTAATCCTTGCCATAATCAAGTCCGATGAAATAGTTCATGTACATCAAGAACTCTGGTGTGGCGCAGGCTCCAGAGAGCTGCGACGACACCATGAACACCATGTTGATGAAACCACCGCAGAACGACCGCAGCTTGGTAGGCGCCGTGGAGTTGCCCCCAATGGAGCTGGTACCTTCGTTGAGCCATGGATACATCGTGATGGAGGCACAATAGTTGGCTAGCGAAGTTTCGTCGTTCTTGTAGATGAAGTGGTTGTTGAGCAGGTAGATGTAGCGGTCGGCGAGTTCTTTGCCGTAAACTTCCTTGATGCGGTCGGTGAGCAGGCGGCGGTTGATACGGATGAAACTCGACTTGGGCAGTTCACCCATCAATGTGGCGATGTTTTTCTTCTCCACGTTGGCGTTGGCGTCGAATTTTGAACCAGTGGCGGCGTTGGAGGCATTGACATAGTTGCTCAGGAAATCGATTTTCTCCCTCACTTCGCGGTCTTCGGTGTGCTTCTGCCGATAGAGGATGTAGTTCTTGGCCACGGTGTAGTATTGTTCCGCCATCAGGGCGGTCTCCACCTGGTTCTGGATCTCCTCAATGGTGATGCCGTTGAAGATTCTTACACGACTTAGGATAGCGTTGAGGTCGTCGTCAGTCGCATAAAAGCCCGAAGCCAAAAATGCCTTGCTGATGGCATTCTTGATCTTGTCAATTGAAAAAGCTTCTTCGCGGCCGTCCCTTTTTTTAATGTACAATCCGCCGTTGCTCATATAATGTGCTCGTTTACAATGTGTTGTGAAAAAAAGTTTCTCGTGATTTCCCGTTGGGACCTTCTTGTGCAAAGGTATAAGTTTTTGAAGATTGAAAATAAAAATCAATGCCTTTTTACTTATCAACAAAATTATCAACACACTAATCCATTGATTTCATTATTTTTGCAAATCATTAATTTTCGAATGAAATAAAAATTTGTAGAATCTTGAGATTTTATGGGGAAAAAGAAAAAAATCGAGAATAAACTAAGTGTTTTTACCAACGCTATCCTTAGTATTTACGGGGAAAGTCCGTTTCGGCCGATGAACTACAAACAGATTTGTAAAGTGTTGGCGATCAAGGATGCGGCTGGAAAAGATGTGGTTTACCATATATTAATAGATTTGTTCGAAAAGGGCATCTTGATGGAAGAACGGCCATTCCGTTATGTGCTCAATCCGGCTTATCTGGAAGAATATGGTCCGAAGAAACAATATGTGGAGGGCACGGTCGATATGAAATCGACAGGCAAGGCCTACGTGATCCTTGATGACGAATCGGGCGAAGATGTCTTCATTGCAGCCGGTAATACTGGCAAGGCACTGCATGGTGATCATGTACGCGTGGCAATGTTTCCCAAGCGGAAGAACAAAAAACCAGAAGGCGAGATTGTTGAAATCTTGCAGCGAAAGCATACCGATTTTGTAGGCGTAGTTCATATTTCGCATGGTTATGTGTTTGTGGTGCCCGACATGGATTCGGTTCCGATCGATATCTTCGTACCCAAGGGGTCGGTCCACGGAGCCAAGAATGGACAAAAAGTGGTAGTGCATCTGGTGGATTGGCCTGAGAATTCCGGTAATCCTTTTGGAGAGATCATCCGGGTGCTGGGCAATCCAGGCGAGAATAACGTGGAGATGGAATCCATCTTGCTGGCCCATGACTATCCTTTGGAGTTTTCCCAAGAGGTTGAAAAAGAGGCGGCGGAAATTCCTAATAGAATACAAAAGTCAGAAATTAGAAATCGGAAGGACTTCCGTGAGGTGTTTACCATCACCATCGACCCCGCAGACGCCAAAGATTACGACGACGCCATTTCACTGCAAAAACTTCCAAATGGCCATTGGGAAGTAGGGGTGCATATCGCTGATGTGTCTTATTATGTCAAACCGGGATCTGCCATCGACGAAGAAGCCTATAACAGAGGCACTTCGGTGTATTTGGTAGACCGTACCATTCCCATGCTTCCTGAAAAGCTTTGCAACAACGTTTGTTCGCTGCGACCAAACGAAGACAAACTGACGTTCTCCGTGGTGTTCGAGATGGACGACGAAGCCCGTGTGTTGGACCACTGGATTGGCAGGACCATCATTCGATCCTGTCGCCGCTATGCTTACGAAGAGGTGCAGGCCATCATCGAGGGCGGCGAAGGTGACTATAAGGAACAGCTCCTCACCTTCCATCATCTGGCTACCAAACTTCGCGAGAAGCGTATGGCCCAAGGTAGCCTCAACTTCCATTCGGAGGAGGTGAAGTTCATCTTGGACGAGAAGGGCAAACCCATTGATACGTATATCCGAATTCAGAATGAGAGCCATGAACTTATCGAGGATTTCATGCTGCTGGCCAACCGTACTGTTGCAGAGACGTTCGGCAAACCCGAGAGTAAATGGCATAACCATACCTTTGTGTATCGTGTGCATGACGAACCGAATCCCGAAAAACTCAATAACTTCCTGCGGCTGATCGCACGATTGGGTTATACCATGGACATCAGTTCACGCATCAAATTGGTGAAGTCATACAATAAACTGTTCGAGGACGTGGAAGGCAAGGGCGAAAAGAATCTGGTGGAAACAGTAGCCATCCGCACCATGGCAAAAGCGGTCTATAGTACTGAGAACATCGGTCACTACGGACTCTCATTCGACTATTACACCCACTTTACCTCTCCAATCCGGCGCTATCCCGACCTGATGGTGCATCGTTTGATTGAGCGTTACTTGTTTGAAAACCAAGGTTCTGTCAACAAAAAAGATTTTGACGAATACTGCAAGCACACCAGCGAGATGGAGAAACAGGCCGAAGAGATGGAACGCCAAAGCGTGAAGTACAAGCAGGCAGAATACTTACAAGACAAGATCGGCCAGGTGTTTGATGGACTGATTTCCGGTGTGAGCAAATGGGGACTTTATGTCGAGCTCAAAGGCAACAAATGTGAAGGCTTGGTGCGTTACGACGACATGCCGGGAGACTATTACTACCTCGATGAAGAAAACTTCCGCGTTATCGGCCAACAATCGGGACGTGTCATCCAGTTGGGTGATGAAGTGCAAGTGATCGTGAAGCACGTTGACCTGCTGAAGCGTCAGATGGACTTCGAGTTGATTTTGGAGAACAAAAAGAAGAAATCGAGCAAAAAAAGATAACTTTGCAACATGAAAAAAGCGAAGAAAATTTTAAAGATCATCGGAATCGTGCTGGGTGTCCTGATTCTTCTCGTTGCCTTGGCATTGTTATTGGTTTCACCCATCGCGAAGGCTTACGTTGAAAAGCATGACAAAGAACTGGTAGGTCGTGAAATCACCATCGACAAACTTCGGGTGAACGTGTTGGCAGGCAAGGTGAAGATACAAGGTCTCACGCTGTATGAAGATGATGCGCAGCACGCCTTTGTACAACTGGGAAACTTTGAAACAAGCTTGAAGCTCCGTGACCTGTTGCATCGTCAAATCACGGTGGAAAAGTTGTGGCTTTTAGGTTTGAAAGTGAATATTGAGCAGAACCGTACATGGTTTAATTTCAATAGTTTAATAGATCATTTTGCATCAGATGAACCCAAAGAAGAAAAGACGGAAAAATCTGATTTCGGGGTTACCCTTTACGACATCCTGATCGACAGCAGTTTTATTCGTTATGCCGATGTGGCGGTGGGTAGCGAGTTTTTGTTGAACGACATTGAGCTGAAGGTTCCCAAAATTGACCTTTCCACCTTGAAGAGCCAGGTCGGACTGGATCTGGTCTTGGGCAAAGACGCCAATTTGCATACTCAACTGCATCTGTCCGAAAATGCCGAAGATTACATTTTGAAAATGCAGTTGGACAACCTGGATTTGAACATTATTGAGCCTTATCTAAAACAGTCTTTGGCGGTGGATTCGGTATGCGGGAAACTCGATTTCAACCTTCAGGCATTGGGCCGCACCGAACACATCCTTGATTTCGACTTGACGGGTGACATCGCCCTGCGTGACATCGCCGTGCAAGACAATTCCGGATATCTTATCGGGACCATCGATTCCATCAATACGGATATCCAGAAATTCAGCATTAAGGAGAACTACTTGAACCTGAAACGACTGAAGCTTTCTGGAATCCATACGGAATACATCGTAAAAGCAGACAACAGTACCAATTTTGATATCATTCTTGGAAAGCAGAAACAATACAGCGATACGACCATCTTTGAAAAAATTGGGGACACCATTGCTGCCGAATTCAATGAGGTTCAAGAAAACAAAGCACTTAAGATTTTTGTGCAAAACCTCCAGTTGGCCAATTCTCGAGTGTATTACGAGGACAACACCCTCCCCTCCCCTTTCCAATACGAGATCACGGACATCAACTTGAGTTCCAAAAACTTCAACTTCAATGGAGAGAACAATGTCCAGATGCGGGCGCTCTTGAACCAGGTGGGCAAGCTGAATGTCGTATGGAAAGGCCACGTCACCAGCCTGGACAACCACAATCTCACCCTGTTGTTGAACAACCTGAAACTTTCGGACTTCTCTCCCTACAGCATCCAGTTCTTCGGTTATCCTTTAGAGAATGGCACACTGTCGTTCAATAGCCAAAACATCATCACCGACAGGAATCTGAAAGGAATCAACAAATTGGAGATTGCCGAACCCAAGGCAGGTGACAAACTCAAAGACTATGAACCCGAGATTAAGCATGTGCCTTTGAAATTAGGGCTTTATCTGCTGACCGACAAAGAAAACAAGCTCAAAGTCGACCTTCCTGTCGCTGGCAGTCTCGATGATCCGGAGTTTTCCTACAAGCGAGCCCTATTAAAAGTGTTGGGTGGCTTGATCGTGAAGGTCTGCACCGCTCCTTTCCGCTTATTGAGTGGCGATGACGAGGTGCAGTATATTGAATATGACCAGCTTCATTTTGATTTCACCGCCTTGGAGTATAGCCAAATCGATGAAGTTGCGTCTACCATGCAGGAAAAGCCTGAATTGATCCTAGTGCTCCAACAGCGCATCAATTACCACGACGCGGTCCAGAGCTTGTGCAATATCCAGCTTCAGCGTGACTATTACCGTTCGACACACCCTGAGTTGCAAACCACGGGCATGGACTTTTTGACAAACGAAGAGATTCGTTCCATCAAGCTGAACGACAAGGGCTTGATGGAGTACGCCTCGCAATTTGCCGAAGAAGGGAAAACGGTGCAATCGAAACAGGAGGTCGAGACAATTGCGTTGAAATTGTTTGGCGACAAATCGGATGAGTTGCTGACCCGAATGATCGAACGTAAAAACAGCAAGCTAATGTCTTATCTCACCACAACCAAGGGAGTTCAGGCGAGCAGGATCACCATCAATGTTCCAACGCTTGAAGCCATGAAGGACTACGACAAAGCTTGTCGTTACGAAATCCATGCAGGGTTTGGTGACGAAAAATTTGAATAAAACTTGCGCGGTGTTGTCAAAAATTGTTATTTTTGCAGCCGCAAAAGCCACTTTAGCTCAGTTGGTAGAGCAACGCATTCGTAATGCGTAGGTCGTTGGTTCGAGTCCGACATGTGGCTCTTTCAAAATCGAGATTCTTTGGGGAGTCTCGATTTTATTTTTTGATGTAGGAGATGAAATCGAGGTCGAACGAGAGGCTGACAAAAGGCTTGGCTTTCCAAACCTTGGAAATTTGGTCGGTGAGCGAGAGGCCTACGGGAAGGATGTCGCCCTCTTGGAAGTTCCCGGTGAGCATTTCATACTCGCAGACATTGAAGCCGGCCGACAGATGGAAAAAGTCGAGGAACTTGAACGAAGGTCCCACATAGAAGTTCTTGAACAGGTTGCTTCCGCCAAAGCCCACATAAAGCCCTAAACTGTAGGAAAACTCTTGGTCGAATTTCTTGAGGTCCAAGTATTTTTTGGTGATGGTGTCATTTTCGGCGATGTCGCGTTTGCGCGTCAGGTCCCAAAGCATCACATATGCACCGGCCGTATAGTCAAATTCCACCTCTCCCCCATTTTTGTTGACGATTCTGTAAGCAATGCTACCATCCTCGATTTTGTCAGGGGCAATAGACCAGTTGGGGGTTCGGAAGGTCTTCATGGCGATACCCTGGATGGCACACACTTTTTTCTTTTTGGCAGTGGCGGCACTTATCTTGGCTTCGGCATCCGCGGCTCGCTGTTGGGTATATTTCAATTCCTCGTTGGTACGGATGATGGTTTTCTCCGTCTCGATAAGACGATTTCTCAAAGAATCGCTCAATTGCTGGTACTTTTCTTTCTCTATGAGAAGCTGTTCGTTGGTTTCCCGAAGGTCTCGCATCATCTCAACCTTATAAAACGATTCCTTTTCCTCGTAAAACTTTTGTTTTTCTTCCAGTCGCTCCGTTTTTAACTGCATTTGCTCCAGCTGTTCCCTTAGTTTTTGGTTAGCCAGCATCACGCTGTCATATTCCTTTGCAAGATTGTTTTGAACGGAATCGGCCACTTGGGCGGAACATAGAAAACTTATCGAAAGAAAAACCAAAAGGGTGATATAACAGAAGTATTTTTTCATGCACCAAATAGAACTCAATTTTTGCCTTTTTAGTTTGTCTTTGAACAAAAAAAGCCTGCTGTTGGCAGACTTTCTGAGGTACCTGGCGGATTCGAACCGCCGTCCCCGGTTTTGCAGACCGATCCCTAACCGCTCGGGCAAGGTACCCTTTTGCGGCTGCAAAGATACGCAAAAAACCCAATACCGCAACAATTATCTTAAAAAATTAATCCCCTTGCGGCCAATTTGATGTAATTCCAAGCAACAATGGCCACCAACAAAAGGATGTCATAGCTGTAATATAAGGCAAAATCCCTCCGCTTGAATCGTGTCATTCCGTATGCGGCCATGATGAGCAAACCAGGCAAGGCGGGCTGGTGGTAACGCTCGCTGTTGAACGCAAACGAAAAGGCAATCATCAAAACATAGAGCAAGGTGAAAGTCGCAATCAAGCTGAAGTCGCGACAACGTTTCTGGCGGATGGCGGCCACAAAACACCATAGCGCGAAGAATGCCAGATAGTTTTTCACAAAATAAGTGCCGTTCATCATTTTTTGGTTCGCGTTGGCAACCTCCACCAAATTGGTCAAGGGCAAGGTAAAAGCTCCGGGGGCCATGTACTTGTAACTGGCATATTCCGCGTACCGAAGTCCCATGTTTTGGTATTTTTGCACCAACGCATCGCCTGTGAGGAAGTTCACTTTGAAGACCATGAGCATTTCCCACCCTATGGTGAGCATCATTATCAATGCGATGGTTACCGTGGCACAAAAGACTATCGTCCGTTTTCTTCTGGAGAGCAGTTCTTTCGGACAGAACAGCAAATACACCATAAAAGCCGCCAACAAGGCCATGCCGACGATGGTCCGGAACCCTAAGGTCAAGCCAGTGAGGAGAATAGGGAACAGAATGTTCCAAATGGTATAGCGTCTGCTACGGATCAGATAATCCATGCGTTCGAGGGCCAAGGTGGTTAGAAACACCAATTCCGTCTCCTTCAGATAGGTACCGTTATAGTGGATGAATTGCGGAAGAAACACCGCCATTACCGCGGCCAACCGTCCGGATTTCTCGCCAAGGCTGCGTGAGGCCAGTTTATAGATGGCAACACAGGTGAAGGCACTCATTAGCGCTTTCAACAGACGAGGGCCAAGGATGTTGTTGCCGAAAAAAGAGTAGAGCGTGGTTAGGTAAAGAAGGTAGCCTTGGTCGGAAAAACCGATGGTATTGCCGATCAACAAACGGAAAGCCTCTCCTATCTGACCCTCACGAACCATCCTTGAAAGGTAGGTTGCCGTTTGGTGATACCTCCAACTGTCTGCGGCTTCATATTCAAAGCTAACGCCTGTTTGCCAATAATAATAGAAAACAATGCTTCCTACATAGACCATTCGGATGCCCAAGGCCCACCAAAACACTTTGCGCGAAAAGGATTTGTTATCGTTGTGTTGCCAGTTGCGATGGCAGTGATAGGTCAAACCAAAGAAAAACAATACGGTAGCAACACCCCAAACCATCCAAAGGGGTTTAAGGGCGTAGGCTCGGAAACAAACACTCACAACAAGGAGGGCCGCCAAATAGAGGGCGACACCCATCCATTGAAAGTGTCTGAACAGTTTTTCGGGCATGATTACTTCACAGGAATGAGCGGACCCTTTGGCTTGGCCTGAACTTTTTTCGGGTTGATCTTAATCACGTCTTTCTGGTTGCCAGTGACGTTTGCGGTAGTAACCATCTCGAACTGGTGCGGACGGTAGTCATGGCTAAAGGAGAAAAATTCATTGTCGATTTGATGGACAATGGTGTGATAGTCCTCCATAACGGTGGAATCGGCAATGAGGGTAGAATCGGCAATGACTTCAAAACAGATGTCGAGGCTGTCGACATCGGGATAGAACGTAAATGTGTAAGGATAATAGATGGTGTCGCCGTTGTTGGTATAAATCTGGACCCCGTTATGGTCGTCGTAGAAATAGAAAAACCAGTTCTCGTAGCCTGGATTGGAATAGTAGCGGTACGACCGATAGGATTCGGGGATGATTCGATCCAAATAGTCGGTGTCCCAACGTTCGTCGGTCACGGTAAACCACACCTTATAGAGGATGGTGTTGATGTCTGCCTTGATTTGGAAAACCCATAAACCCTTTTTGGTTCTTCCATTGCTTGACACCACATTCAGCAGGGCATTGCGGTCTTGTGAGGAGGTGTTTCGGTCGACCTTGACCGCTACCACCCCGTTACCACTGCCATTGGCTGGACTGACAGTGATCCAATCGGGCATTCCGACAATTTCCCAGTCACAGTCAGCCTCAATTCGAAACATTTCGTTGCCACCGGAATAGGTATAGGTCAAGGATTCTTTCGAAAGCGTAATGTTTTGCTTCTTGCCACAGGAGGGAGCCAATACAGTGAGGGCTAACAACAAAACCCCCATATAGACCGCTGTTCTTTTCATGGTTTTTAACTTTTGGGCAAAAATACAATAATTCTCAGAAATCAACTATCTTTGCACCTTGATTATTTTTGCATTATGGCGACCCAGAAGGTTTTGGTTGATAAAATCGAGCGTTTTGTCAGGAAGTTCTACTTGAACCGACTGATACAAGGCGTTTTGATTGGTGCTGCCCTTTGGATTGTGTTTTACTTGTTGGTGAATGCTTTGGAGTATTTCTCCTGGTTCTCATCGCGGGTGCGTTTTGCCTTGTTTGTGTTGTTGCTCGCTGGCAGTGCAGCCGTGTTGACCTTTTATTTCATTCTTCCCTTGGTCAACCTTTTTCGGTTCAGGAAAAAGATGTCACTCGAACAGGCCTCGTTGTTGATTGGACGTTTTTTTCCCGAGGTGCAGGATAAGTTGCTCAACACGCTCCAGCTTTCCGAGGCTTCGGCCTCCGATACGTCAGACGAACTCTTGATGGCGACCATTGAACAACGTACCCGCCAACTGGCCCCTTTGCGTTTTTCTGACGCTGTCGATTTAAAAGGCAATCTTCGCTATCTTTATCTCTTTTTGGCGTTGTTGGCTTTGTTGCTGGCCCTGGTGGTCTTACTCCCTCGTTTTGCCGTACAACCCACCCAGCGCATCCTCAGTTATGACCAAGAATTTGAAAAGCCCCTCCCCTTTTCTGTCAGCCTATCGGAGGAGTCCATTGAGACCACCCAGGGAGCCGATGTGCGTTTCTCCATTCATGTGGAGGGCAGCCGTATCCCTGACGCTTTTTACGTGAAAAACCCCACGGGCCGGCAAGTTTTTGAGAAAGTTTCGGTGACCGACTATTGCTATACGTTCCGTAATTTGTTTCACGATGTCACTTTTCAGGTGGTAGGTGGGGAATATGTCAGCAAACCCGTCACCATTACGGTTCGGCCCAATCCCGTGTTGCTTTCCTACCAATGCAGGGTCTCTTATCCTGCCTATATCCACCGGTCCCCAGAGATCCTTCAGGGGAAAACCCGCATCATTGTGCCACAAGGATCAAAGTTGGCCTTTGACTTTGTTACCCGCGACTGCGATTCGGCTTTTGTGCAACTTGATTCAGCAGCAATCCATACCGATGTGGCGCCGCTTTCCGAGCCCTTAAAGGTCGATCAAGGCACGGCTTCCTATTTCATGACAGCTGCTCATTCCTTGGGTTTTTACTTCAGTTGCCGAAATGCTTGGTCTAATGGTTTTGATCCGATGCATTTCGTGGTGGACGTCATCCCCGATGCCTATCCTGACATCCAGGTGGAATCCTTCGAGGAAGAACTCTCCTCACAGATCTATTTTTCGGGCCTTTTAGCCGATGACTATGGTTTCAGCAAATTGGTTTGCCATTGCGATATCCAGCAACCCGTCGAACGTAAGTTGGTGCTTCCCGTGGCTTTCGACAAATCGCTCACCAAAGGTTCTTTTTTCTATTCCATCCACCTGGACAGTTTGGGCGTACTTCCCGGACAGCAAGTAGAAGTGTGCTTTGAGGTGTGGGATAACGACGGCTTCCACGGTCCCAAGTCGAAACGCTCAGAAACTTTCTCCTACTATAAGCCATCCCTGGCGGCACTTGATTCGGTGGCTGAACATGCTGAGAACGATATCATGGATCGTATGGCCCAACGTTCCGAAGAGGCGGAAAAGCTGAAAAGCGATATCGAACGGATGCTTCAAGAACTGACCTCCAAGAAGGAATTGGATTGGTCCGACAAGGAAAAGATAAAGGATTTGTTGGAAAAAGAAGCCGAAATCGAGGAAGAGTGGAACAAACTTCAAGAAGAGCAGGAAAAGTTGAATGACTTTATGAAACAGCACGACCTTGCCGATGAGGAAATGCTGAAGAAGCAGGAAAAGATCAATGCGTTGTTTGAGGAACTGATCCCCGAAGAGCTCAAGAAAATGATGGAAGAAATCGAAAAGCTTCTTGATGAGATGCCACGTGACCGGATGCAGGATCTGTTGAGGGACATGCAGAAGGACAACAAAAAGATGCAAGACCTGCTGGACCGCAACCTTTCGCTTCTCGAACAATTGAAGATGGAGAAGGAGCTCAACGAGTGGATGGATCAACTGAACGAATTAGGCGAGGAGCTTCAAAATGAGACGGATACCTTGTCGCCCGAAGAAGCCAAGGACACTTTTGAGGAGTTGATGCAGCAGCTTGACAGCCTTGCTGAGCGTAATGAACAATTGACCGATCCCTTCAATATCCAGAAAGACGAGGCGATGGAACAATCGATTGAGAACGATTTGGATCAAGGCGCCAAAAAGGACGCAGGTGCCAAAATGCAGGAAATGGCCAACAATATGATGATGGGTATGATGTCTGGAGGGATGGAGCAAGTGGCCGAGGACGCCCAACTGGTCCGCATCTTGCTTGAGAACGTCGTCAGGGCTTCGCATCAGCAAGAATCGCTGATGAATGCCTTGGGTCATCTTCGTGTTGACGACCCTTCGTTGCGCGACAAGATTTCACTCCAAAAAGAACTGTCTGCCAACTTCAGCATGGTGGAAGACTCGCTTCGTGCCATGGCCCTCCGACAGCTTAGCATCCGTAATTTTGTCTTTGACGAACTGGCCACCATCGACCAACAAACCGAGCAGGCCTTGAAGAACATGAATGATCTTCGTTTTTCTTCAGCGGTTGGTTATCAACACCGTGCCCTGCAATCGATGAACAACCTTTCTTTGATGTTGGCAGAATCGCTGAATGAGATGGAAATGTCGATGCAAATGATGGGTTCTGGTTCTTCGTGCAAGCGCAAGAGCCAGCCACAACAACAGGGGCAGAGTATGCAGCAAATGCAACAATTGCAACAACAATTGGGACAACAGTTGGAAAAATTGCAAAAACAGATGCAACAACCCGATGGGAACCCTTCCATGTCGGAAGAGTTTGCCCGCATGGCCGCCGAACAAGAAATGATTCGTCAACAAATGCAACAGATGTTGGATGAGATGAAACGTAATGGTCAAGTGGGTGACGATGGTTTGAATCAAATCATCAAGGACATGGAGCGTTTGGAGGAAGACATGGTAAACAAGCGGGTGAACCGACGAACCATTGAGCGCAACCAACAGATTCTGTCGCGAATGCTTGAGTCGGAAAAGGCCCAACAAAAGCGTGAACAAGAAGAAAAACGTAAATCGAATGAATACAAGGGCTCGAAATTCGATCGTTCTGTTGACGAATTGTTTTATCGTCAGCAGTTGAAGAAAAACCAGGAGTTTTTACAGGAAAACCCTGTCCGTTACCAACCCTACTATCAATCGAAAATCAACGAGTATTACCTAAAAAAGAACCGATAAATGATACGTTTCCAGTCCATAGATGTGATGATGCCAGCGCTCGATTACGATCGTGTTCGTGCTTGGATTGAAGCTGTTGTTGCCTATGAAGGATATAAAATAGGGGAGTTGTACTATTATTTTTGTAGCGACGAAGCTTTGTTGGACATCAATCGGCAAAGGTTGGGGCACGATTTTTATACGGATATTGTTACCTTTCCTTTGGTCGAAGCGGCTTCTATTTCAAGTGAGTTTTGTCTCAGTTTGGACCGTATTGCCGAGAATTCCCTTAACTTTGGTCGTTCGTTTGAGAGCGAGTTGTTGCGCGTCATTATTCACGGAGTGCTTCATTTGATTGGGTTTGACGATCAAACTGATACGGAACGGGCTGAAATGCGATCCAAAGAGGAAGAATGCTTGAAAACTTACTATAACAATTTGAATATCAATAATTTATAATACTGTTTCATGTGAAACATAGAGAAAATGAACTTTGAGCAATATGATATTGTAGTGGTGGGAGCTGGTCATGCCGGTTGTGAGGCAGCTGCCTCGGCGGCTCGTTTGGGCAGTCGGGTTTTGCTGGTGACCATGGATTTGCGACTGATTGCCTCCATGTCATGCAATCCGGCCATGGGTGGTATTGCCAAAGGGCAAATTGTCCGTGAAGTGGATGCCTTGGGTGGTTGTTCGGGCATTGTTTCCGATAAAACCATGATTCAATTTAGGATGTTGAATCGTTCCAAAGGACCAGCCATGTGGAGTCCTCGTTGTCAAAGTGACAAAATGATGTTCTCCTTGGAATGGCGAAATCAACTTGAACAAGTGCCCAATTTGGATTTCTGGCAAGACACGGTGGATGGTCTGTTGTTTGAGGGTGATCGCGTGTGTGGTGTGCATACTTTCATGGGTGGTGATGTCAAAGCCAATGCCGTTGTGTTGACCAATGGTACCTTTTTGAATGGCTTGATTCACATTGGAGAGATGCACTTTACTGGTGGTCGCATGGGAGAGCCGGCGAGCCATGGAATTTCAGAACAACTTCGTGAACGGGGGTTTGAAGTAAAACGATTGAAAACGGGTACTCCGATGCGAATCGACGGTAGAACCATTGATTTTTCCAAGCTTGTAGAACAACCTGGTGATGAAGAAGTGACGGGTTTTTCCTACCTCAAACACGAGCCCATTCCCAGACAGCGAAGTTGCTATATTGCTCGAACGTCGTTAAAAGTTCATGAAATTTTAAGAAAAGGGTTTAAGTATTCTCCGATGTTTACAGGGAGAATACAAGGCGTTGGACCTCGTTACTGTCCTAGCATAGAAGACAAGATCGAGCGCTTTTCTGATAAAGATTCTCATCAATTGTTTGTGGAGCCTGAAGGTTGGACCACACAGGAATATTATTTGAATGGATTTAGTTCGTCTCTTCCCGATACGATACAGTACGAAGCATTAAGGGCTATCGAAGGTTTTGAGAACGCCAAAATTTTCCGTCCTGGCTATGCTATAGAATATGATTATTTCCCGCCGGTGCAGCTTCATCATTCTTTAGAAACTCGTTCCGTACACGGTTTGTTCTTTGCCGGGCAGGTTAATGGAACTACAGGATATGAAGAAGCTGCCTGTCAAGGATTGATGGCGGGTATCAATGCCCATCGCTTGATCCATGACAAAGCGCCATTGGTGTTATCTCGGTCGGAGGCCTACATTGGTGTGTTGATAGATGATCTGATTACCAAAGGTGTGGATGAGCCATACCGGATGTTTACAAGTAGGGCAGAGTACAGAATCTTGTTGCGTCAGGACAATGCAGATGCTCGCTTGACCGAAAAATCCTATCAAATGGGGTTGGCTACCGAACAACGGTATCTCCAATACTTAGATAAAAAACGTCGGGTAGAGGAGATGGTGGAATTCTTGAATAGCACAAGTGTTACCCCAGAACAAATCAATGGCTTTTTGGAGTCACAAGGTACATCGCCTATTTCGCAGCGTGCAAAATTGGGTTATATCTTGCTCCGCCCACAATTGAATTTGTTCGATCTGGTTCAGGCTTTAGATTTTCTTTCTGCAAGATATGATTTAAATGACCGTTTTGTGCGGGAATGCGTGCAAGAAGCGGAAATTTTGATTAAATATGACGGTTATATCAATAAGGAATACGATTTGGCAAATAAGCTTAATCGGTTGGAGTCCGTTAAACTGCCTTTGGATTTTGACTACCATACGCTCACTTCGCTATCTTACGAAGCGCGCGAAAAACTGAATCGATATCAACCGGAAACCTTAGGTCAAGCCAGTCGAATCAGTGGCATTTCGCCTGCTGATATTTCTGTATTAGCCATATTTTTAGGAAGATAACCCATTGTTTCACGTGAAAACAAACCAAAATGAATACTTGTCCTTGGTGTGGAAAACCCACTGAAAAACGTGTTCTTGAACTGAAAGACTACTTTCTTTCCAAAGAAGAATTTAGCCTTATGGAATGCCCTGCATGTGGTTTGAGGTTTACGAACCCACGGCCTTCCCAAGAGGTGATTGGAAAATACTACCAAAGTGAAAACTACTATAGTCATCAACAGAACAAAATAGGGTTCGTTCCTCGGATTTATGAGTTTGTCAAATCCTTCAATATCAAACATAAAGCCTCTCTGGCAGTAAAAGGTTTACCTAAAGGCCGTCTGTTGGATATTGGTTGTGGTGTAGGTGATTTTTTGGTTTATGTGCAAAAACTTGGATGGGAAGTACATGGAATTGAGCCTTCTGACGATGCCAAGGCAATCGCTGAATCTCGGCTTGGTTTCCGTCCTCAATCGCCTAAGGATTATGCTTCTCTCCCTGATCATTCTTTTGATGTGATTACACTTTGGCACGTCTTGGAACACATAGATGATCTCCATTTTCAGACATCCGAAATCATCCGGTTATTAAAACCTGGTGGTAGGCTTGTTATTGCCCTTCCTAATTTCCAATCATTTGATTGTCAATACTATAAAGAAAAATGGGCAGCCTGGGACGTGCCTCGTCACCTAAATCATTTTGCTCCTGACGTGCTACGTCGAATGTGGACCTCCCTAGGGTTTGAAAATATTGATACTCAAAAACTTATCTGGGATGCCTACTATATTTCTTATATGAGCGAGCGTTTTCTGGGCCATGGGTTTCCTTTGCTTCGTGGTGCTTGGGTTGGGTTACGGTCGAATTGTAAAGCCCGTCGCAATGGAATGTATTCCAGTTTGGTTTACCGTTTTCAGAAACCTTAATTAGAATGCAATGAACAAGACTGCTAAAAATCGAGACTTATTATCCTGGATACTTGGTACCCTTCTCATTGTATTCGGTTTGTTTTTTGTTTTTCACTTGTTTTCTTTTACAGAGCTTTCGCATCGTTGGTTTGCAAAACGCGTACAAAAAGCGGTTTATCAAGTAGTCGATGCCCTTCAACAATCAAAGGAAAAGCTAGCCGTCACCTTCGGTCAGTGGGACGAATCAGAGCCTGTCCAAACCGTCGACTTGGGGTTGTCCCCTTCCGTTTGCGCCTTTGTTTTCAAGGACGATTCCCTTGTTTATTGGAATAGTACCCTCGTCGAACCCAAAGTGTTGCGAAAACGGGTGGAAGATACTTGTGATACCATCATGAATTTGAGTGTGGGGGATTTTTTGATTACTTCAATGCCTCACGGTTCCTATTCTTTTTATCTTTTCTCCTTGCTTAATACCACCTATCCTGTTGAGAACAAATACTTTACCAATCGTTTTCAACCAGTGGTTGGAGATCATAAACTGATTTTCGGCACCGATTTGCCTGATGCGTATCCTGTCTTTTCTCGTTCTGGAAAGCTACTTTCGCATCTCACTATTGAATTTGCCGAATTCGGACATCCCCGCAATCTTCCTATCTTGGTGATTTTCGGCATGTTAACCATGCTTTCACTCTTCTTGTTAGTGGTTCGTCGTTTGGCGGTGAAACGACAAGGACAATCCCAGAAGAAGCAATTCGAAGAAACGCCGAAAAAACGCCCGTTTATCGTTGCCGTATTCGCCTTCCTGGTTGTGTTGGTGGTGATGCGGCTTGGTTTCGGTCAGTTGTTCCGCTATGGCTTTGGTCAAGGGTTTTTGATTCCGGGGGCCATACGATTGGACTATTGCTTTTTGGCGCTCTTTTTTGGCTGTTTGGCCTTGGTTGCGCTGTCGCTCGGCCTACGGCGCACCATAGGCACTTGGATACAACGCCGCAACGAAACGCTCCTGATGATTAGCCAGTTGGTGTTCTGGGGCATGGTTCTCACCATCGTTTATAATCTGGAGTACAACCGCTATGAAAACAAGCAAATTCGAGAATTTGCACGTGAGTTGTCTCAAGAACGCGATACCTTGTTTGAACAATCGTACCAGCATTTTCTGGATGAAATCCAAATCGACACCACTTTCAACCACATGATTTTTTCTGACGACATGATGGAGGATGTGATGCAGGATTACATGCACACCTTTCTGTTTGACTCGGTCATGAGGAAATACAATGTCTCGGTGACCCTTTGTATTCCCAATCAGGAACTGGTGGTTCAGCCTTACGATTTTGTGACGGATTGCCAGAGTTATTTTCAGGAAAAGATCAAGCTCAACCACGGCGTCAGCTTGGGCGACAGTCTTTGGTGGCTGGATGACAACACCCTCGATCCAGGCTATCAATCCACCCTCACTTTGAGTTCGGGCGATACTTTGGTTGGGACCGTTTTCTTGGAGTTCTCCAAACCAGTTACTCCTACCGGTTTCGGCCTGCCCAAAATCCTTTGGGACGATCATAATGCGCTTTTGACCAAAACCTCGGTGGCCAGCTATCGGGACAGCCTGTTGGTCTATAAGTTCGGCTCGTATGTTTTCCCCAATTATCTTGTGGATTACAAGCATCCTGTCAACACCTTTAGCCATAGTCCCAGAATGAAACATTACGTGTATCGTGCCGATGAGCACAAAGTGCTGGCCATCACCTTTGCCCGTCGGGGTTGGAAAGAAAAAACCACGCCTTTTGTGGTGTTTTTCGGTTTGCTTTTGGTGCTTTACCTGATGGTTTAT
>JAEEGL013792510.1_pt1 | contig 18633 bp, 14 predicted proteins | sample 9134231 | NCBI WGS metagenome assembly JAEEGL01 (sample SAMN16246548, study PRJNA631951) | gut metagenome | biome: gut microbiome; feature: rumen; material: fiber-attached | host: Bos | place: Iran: Karaj | collected 2018-10 | reverse complement strand
ATTAATGAAATTTATACGGACACCACTCTTTCGTGGATTGATGATTTTTCAAAAAACTACGGGGATATTATCACGACTTCCGGCATCACTCTGGACTGGCTTGATATAGCAGGATATGGTGCATATGTTCCGGAATTTGTAAAAGTGACGGTTGGTGATATTGGCAGTGCATTTACAAATGTCAGACTGATTTCGAAGTTTATTAAAAGCGGAAGTATCTCGGATTTCCTTAAGAAGAACTGGAAGGATCTTCTGGGTATCGTTTTAGGCGCCGGCGCGAAAAAAAGCCCGCAGATTATGGTATTAAAAGCCGCAGTGGATTCATTCTTTTTTGCGGAAGAAAAGGTTTCTTCGTTTCAAAACAATATCCTTTACAACGGAAAAAGCAATGCCGTTGAGGATGTCTACTATCAGTTTACCCATGACGGACGGGTGGTATGGATTCCAAGTCAGAATGCACTGGATTACCGGCTGACTGCGGATGATAACACAAAAATTAAGAGTAAATACAGTCAGACACAAAAACAGAGCTGGGTAGATAATAAAACGACAGACAATCTGTCCAAGGGTTATAGGATTGACGTTAACAATATCCGGACGTTTTATCTGGTTATGAATAAAATTCAAAATGATTATCCGGACAATCCGGAAGTCTGGATGGATAAATTTGATCAGTTTTTGGAGCAGTATGCGGATTATTTCTGGACATTGCCGCAGTATCAAAGAGATGCTATTATTGAGGGCCTTTCCAATGCCAGATCGGATACCAATACGGCGTATGGAGATACCACGTCCACGAAAGCCGCAACATATACCTATACGGAGGAGGAAAGGGAAAACTATACCTCCGAAATGATTAAGTCAATAAAAAAGGAATTGGCGGATAAAAAGTTCTACGATACCTATTTAAAACAGGCTGAAAAAAGATCCATGTACCTGACAAATCAGATGGTTGCAAAGTATAATAACCGCCTGAACAGCAGAATCACATTCAAACTGGTCATGACGGATAAGAATCAGAATCTTCTTACATTTGACAAGTCGGAGTATAAAGACTGCTATATCATAATGGACCCGACAGAGAATAACAGCCTGAAATTATACGAGCCGTGGGAAATGAGTAAGTCATCGACGGATATTTTTGACTGTACGTATTTGTCCTATTGCGCAGCAGGATTCCCGACGAAGATACTTATTTATAAATCAAAGGAGGCTTATCAGAAAAAGGAGAACCCGGTTAAGACACTTAATTTTACCGTTGTGGAAGATCAGGACGAGGTAATCGTGACGGATGAAGTGAAAGAAGTTGATGCTTACGAAGGTTATTACGAGGCTGTATCCGGGGGAGAACTTCGTATAAACGGAGAAACAGCAAGCGCGGATAATTTGCTTGGTGTTATTGTATACAAGTATGAAGATACATATTACATGTATTTCACGAGTCATCCGGAAGATTGTATAAATCAGATTAAAAATGAGGGAGAGAAGCATTTCCATGATTCTATTTATGGTGCTTCCGATGTAACGGGGGAAACATTTGATAAAGATAGCGAAGAGGCGGAATATAATTCATATTCGAGCCGAATTGATTCAGTGGGAGATAAATATGCGGAAAAATATGAAAATAACAAATCCTATAAAATGAGGTTTAAAGAAGAAAACGGAGAGATTTATATGGAGGTAGAAATGGTAGATGAAGAGAAGGGGTATCGTATTGACAGCGAAGGAAATTATGTTTGGGAACCTGATTGGGACAGTAAGACTACATACACTTTTTCCGGAAAAAGAGTAAAAGTATTTGATTAGCAGAACTTATAGCAGAAAGAAATTTCAAATCCGGAAACAACATCGACTCGGTCGAAGAAAGGGGAAAATTATGTTTTGTATTCATTGCGGAAAACAGATCGAAGAAGGAGACCGGTTCTGTGAATTTTGTGGTGGATTGCAGGAAATTGCACCGGAACCGGAGGTAAAATTACAGCCGGGAGAAATGACGCAGCCCATGCAGCAACCGCAGGCTGCAGCACCGGTACAACCGCAGGTAGTTTATGTCCAGCAGCCGCCGCTTCAGGCAACCGTTCCACAACCGGCTCCCGGACCTGCACCCGCACCCGCACCGAAGAAGAAAAAACCTCCGATTGCACTGTTTATAATCCTCGGAGTTTTACTTACAATTGGGATCATTGCGGCAATCATAATTACCGTTATTGTTATCGCTGTTGTAAAAGGCGGAAAAGTTTTGAAAGAGGATCTTTCTGATTACGGCAAGACGCAGGTGGAATCCTACATGGAAGAAAACGAATTAAACCCGGACGAATTCATGGAAGGCGGACAGTACGGAGACGGCGGAGATATCGGACAGTACGGAGACGGCGGAGATATCGGGCAGTACGGAGACAGCGGAGATATCGGACAGTACGGAGACGGCGGAGACATCGGACAGTACGGAAACGACAGCATGTCCTGGGAGGGACTCGGAAATCCGAAACTCGAGGATTTTAATTGGTATTATGCGGGAGAATACGGTTACGTCGACGGAGTAAAGTGGCTCGATTCTACGCAGTATCAGGGAAAATGGAAAGGTATGATTATCTATTCGGCGGACGGGTCGGAGGAACTTGTGAATTTGGACCTTAATGTGAATCCCGATGCCGTTTCGCTGCTTGTGGACTGGTACATGATGCATATCGGCGGAAACGAACTTCTGCCGGAAGAAGATTTGGACGATGTGCTTTTAACCGGCTATGAATGGGGGAACGGCATTTATGCGGAAGCAAATTCCGTAACCGTCGAAATTAATGAATTCTGGGAGATTGGCGGAACACAGTTCGGCAAGGGCGTATTGAAAATACCCGGCGCAGACGATAATGTGATTCTGCTGGTTCGACCATAACGCAATCCTCATACAGAATAAAATTTACAAACCCCATATAATTTACTATACTAATGAGTGCCTGTTGCCGATGGGGTGATGGGCACTTATCAGATGAAAGGTACCAAAAGGAGAACATCATGATTAATCAGGAATTCAAAGACATGATTCAGGCGCCCAGTGTGATTCGTGCACTGGCAGGCTATGCAAACAAACGCGGACAGGAAATCGGATATGAGAATGTATTCGATTATTCTTTGGGAAATCCTTCCGTTCCGGTTCCGGAGGAACTGACGAAGACGATGATTGAACTTTTGCAAAACGAGACATCTTCCTATCTTCACGGCTACAGTCCGAATCCCGGAAATCCCATGGCAAGGGAAGAAACCGCAAAGCATTTAAATAAAGTGTTTGGAATGGATTATACCATGGAGCATATTTTTATGACTTCGGGTGCGGCCGGTGCGGTAGCACATGCACTTCGCTGCGTCACCAAACCGGGCGATGAAGTGCTGACATTTGCGCCGTATTTTCCGGAATATAATCCGTATGTGAATAAAACCGGCGCCGTTTTAAAAGTCGTTCCGGCCGATACATCCAGCTTTCAGATTAATTTCGATGCGTTCGAGGAGATGCTCAATCCGAAGGTAATGGCGGTTTTGATTAACACGCCGAACAATCCCTCCGGAATCGTATACTCTACGGAAACCATAAAGAAACTGGCGGAAATTCTGTCCGATAAGCAGAAAGAATACGGGCATGATATTTTCATTGTTTCCGACGAGCCCTATCGTGAAATTGTCTTCGCAGGTGTGGATGCGCCTTATGTTTCCAAGTTTTACGACAATACGCTTTCCTGTTATTCCTATTCGAAATCGATGTCGATTCCGGGCGAGCGTTTAGGATATGTTGCGGTAAATCCCCGTGCAACGGATGCGAAGCTCATTGTGCCGATGTGCTGTCAGATTTCGAGAGGAACCGGACATAACTGCCCGGCATCCTTAATCCAGATTGCAGTTGCAAAATGCATCGACTTAACGTCCGATCTTTCCGTATATGAAACAAATATGAATATTCTGTATAAGGAACTGGTGGACTTAGGCTTCGAGGTGGTAAAACCCGGCGGAACGTTCTATATCTTTCCGAAGGCTCTTGAGGAAGATGCGAATGCATTTTCCGAAAAGGCGAAAAAATACGATCTGATTCTGGTGCCGAGTGATTCCTTCGGCGTAAAAGGGTATTTCCGTATGGCTTACTGTATCGATACCGAAAAGGTGGAGCGTTCCTTAGAGGCACTTCGTAAATTTGTAAAAGAAGAGTACGGCAGGTAATTTCCGAATACGAAAATTGTCATTTGTCAAGATGGCAGAGGCAAAATAAAATTATTAAATTTGCAAAAATCCTATTGCGAAAAAATCTTTTGGGTAAAAACAGAGAAAATTTTACAAAAATGTTGTGCATTTTTGACAGTTTTGTAATAACATACTTGTGCAATATGGGTTAAAAAGCCGAAAATACCCGCAACCCTTTGACTTTTCAAGGTTTTTGAATTAGAATTCATATAGTTTATGGGGTATCCATGAATGGATTTTTCTAAAGAAAATATAAGAAAATTCTGCACGAAATCGAATCGTGAAAAGGAAGGAGTTTGGAATCATGGCAGAAGAGAAGAAAACAGCAACTGTTAAGCCGATTGCTAAGGCAGCTGTAAAGGCTGAGGCAGCAAAGGAAGAGAAGAAAGAAGCAGTAGTAAACGCAGAAGCTCCTAAGAAAGAGGCTCCCGCAAAGAAGGCAGCAGCTCCCAAGAAAGCCGCTCCTGCAAAGAAAGCTGAAGCTCCCAAGAAAGAAGCTCCCGCAAAGAAAGCTGAAGCTCCCAAGAAAGAAGCTCCTGCAAAGAAAGCTGAAGCTCCCAAGAAGGCAGCTCCCGCAAAGAAGGCTGAGGCTCCCAAGAAAGCCGCTCCCGCAAAGAAGGCTGAGGCTCCTAAGAAAGCCGCTCCCGCAAAGAAGGCTGAGGCTCCTAAGAAAGCTGCTCCCGCAAAGAAGGCTGAAGCTCCCAAGAAGGCAGCTCCCGCAAAGAAAGCCGCTCCTGCAAAGAAGGCTGAAGCTCCCAAGAAAGCAGAAGTTAAGAATTCCGTCATCGTTGAATGGGGCGATAAGAAATACAGCGATACCGATTTAATCAAGATTGCAAAAGACGTATGGGTATATGATCTTAAGCAGAAGGCCGCTGATTTCAAGAGCGTTGAAATTTATGTAAAGCCTTTCGAGAACGTTGCTTACTATGTAATTAACGGAACCGAGACCGGAAACTTCAATATTTAATTTTTGAATATAATTTAAGAGATAAAAGAAAAGCCGTCGCGTATATGTGACGGCTTTTTTGCACTAAAAGACCGAAAAAAATAAATGTTGACAATTGTTTCGGATGGTGGTAGATTATGACTTGAGGATGTTAGCACTCCAATCGGTTGAGTGCTAACAACAATCAAGAGGAATGGAAAGTATGCAGTTAGATGAGCGGAAGAAAATTATATTACATGCCATCATCCGGAATTATCTGGAGACCGGGGAACCGGTCGGTTCGAGAACCATCTCCAAATATACGGATTTAAATTTAAGTTCCGCGACGATTCGAAACGAGATGGCGGATTTGGAGGAAATGGGATATATTATTCAGCCCCATACTTCCGCCGGCCGGATTCCTACCGATAAAGGTTATCGTCTTTACGTCGACAGCATGATGGAAGAAAACGCCAGACAGGTGGAAGAACTTAAAGAGATGCTGGTAGAGAAGGAAGAAAAAATGGATCACCTTCTCAAACAGGTTGCCAAGGTTCTGGCGGTAAATACCAATTATGCGACCTTGGTAACCGCACCCAGACCTTCGGGAAACAAGGTTAAATTTATCCAGTTATCCCGTATCAGCGATGAACAGATTCTGGCGGTTGTGGTGGCGGAGGGAAATGTCATTAAAAACAACATGATTCCCGTTAAAGAGCCGATTAACGACGAGACCATGCTGAAACTGAATATTCTTCTCAATACCAGTTTGAACGGACTTGCGATTGAAGAAATAAATCTTGCGCTGATTTCCAAAATGAAAGCGCAGGCAGGTGTACACGGATCCTTCGTCGGAGATGTTATCGATGCGGTAGCCGAAACGATTAAGGAAGAAGAGGATCTGGAAGTATATACTTCGGGAACCAACAATATCTTCAAGTATCCGGAGCTTGCCAACGGACAGAGCGTGGGCGGACTGATTACCGCTTTTGAGGAAAAAGAAGTTCTTGCCCGTCTGATGGACAGTACGTTGGAAGAGGATGTGCCGGGAACCGGAATCCGTGTTTATATCGGTGAAGAATCGCCGATTCAGGGAATGGAAGACTGCAGTATCGTTACGGCGAATTACGAATTCGGAGACGGCATGCGAGGTACAATCGGAATTGTAGGCCCCAAACGAATGGATTACGAAAAGGTAGTGGGAACACTGAAAACCATAAAGACACAGTTAGACAGTCTGTATCAGGACGATAAAAAATCATAGAGATTTTTCTTTGGGGAGATGAAAAGAAAATGGGAAAAAAGAAAAATAAGGGAAAGAATAAAATGGAAGAAGTTTTAAATGAGGAAGTGCTGAATAAGGAAGACGAAGCGTCGGAAGCAGACGGCACGAATGAGGAAGCGAAGGATGCTGTGGAAGAAACGGCCGAGACGGAAGCCTCCGTGGAAACCGAAGAGGAGGCCGGGGAAGATGCCACAGAAGAAAGCGATCCGAAGCAGTCGAGAATTGAGGAACTGGAAGACAAGGTAAAACGTCAGCTTGCGGAATTCGATAATTTCCGGAAAAGGACCGATAAAGAAAAGGAAACGATGTTTGAAGCCGGAGCAAAGAGCGTCATTGAAAAGCTCCTTCCCGTCGTTGATAATTTTGAAAGAGGTCTTGCATCCATTCCCGAAGAGGAACAGGGAAGCGCACATGCGGAAGGCATGATGATGATATACAAACAGCTGATGGGAGAACTTGAGAAGTTGGATGTAAAACCGATCGAGGCCGTCGGAAAGGAATTCAATCCGGAATTGCACAATGCGGTAATGCAGTGTGAAAGCGACGAATACGAAAGTGGAATCGTTGCACAGGAACTTCAAAAAGGTTATACCTATCGTGACAGCGTCATCCGTCATTCCATGGTAGCCGTCGTATCATAGAGACCGGATATCCGCCTCGAATGAGGGATGATAAAACAAAGAGATTGTTGATTATACTCCGGATATGGAGTTTTTCATAAAACCGGCCGGGCAGAAGTAGTCCGGAAGGACCAGAATAGAATAAGGAAAGAGGAGTTAAATACTCAGGAGGTAATAAAAATGGGAAAAATTATCGGTATTGACTTAGGAACAACAAACAGCTGCGTAGCGGTTATGGAAGGCGGACAGCCTACCGTTATTGCAAATACGGAAGGAATGAGAACGACTCCGTCCATCGTTGCTTTTGCCAAGAACGGGGACCGTTTAGTCGGTGAAGCGGCAAAGCGTCAGGCAGTTACCAATGCGGACAAGACCATCATGTCCATTAAAAGAGATATGGGTACGGACCGCGGCAGAACGATCGACGGAAAGAAATATTCTCCTCAGCAGATTTCCGCAATGATTCTTCAGAAACTGAAAGCGGATGCGGAAGGATATCTCGGAGAGAAGGTAACGGAAGCAGTTATTACCGTTCCGGCATATTTTAACGATGCTCAGCGTCAGGCAACCAAGGATGCGGGAAAAATCGCAGGGCTGGATGTAAAGCGTATTATCAACGAGCCTACGGCAGCAGCACTTGCATACGGTCTTGATAATGAAAAAGAGCAGAAGATTATGGTTTACGACTTAGGCGGCGGTACCTTTGATGTTTCCATCATCGAAATCGGTGACGGTGTTATCGAAGTACTTGCAACGGCCGGCGATAACCGTCTCGGTGGTGATGATTTCGATCAGAAGATTTCCGACTACATTATTAAGGAATTCAAGAATCAGGAAGGAATCGATCTTTCAAACGACAAGATGGCACTTCAGCGTATTAAGGAAGCTGCCGAGAAAGCGAAAAAGGAACTTTCCGCAGCAACCAGTACGGAAATCAACCTTCCTTATCTTACTGCAACGGCTGACGGCCCGAAGCACTATGAGGCAACTTTAACAAGAGCGAAATTCAATGAACTGACCGCAGATTTGGTAGAAAGAACGGCTGCTCCGGTACAGAGAGCACTTCAGGATGCCGGCGTAACTCCGAGCGAACTCGGAAAAGTATTGCTGGTTGGTGGATCTACCCGTATCCCGGCCGTACAGGATAAGGTGAAACAGTTAACCGGACAGGAACCCAGCAAGTCTCTTAACCCCGATGAATGTGTTGCACTCGGTGCTTCCATCCAGGGCGGCAAGCTTGCAGGCGATGCCGGTGCAGGAGAGATTTTACTTCTCGATGTTACCCCGCTTTCGCTGGCAATTGAAACCATGGGCGGTGTGGCTACCAAGTTAATCGAGAGAAATACTACTATCCCCGTAAAGAAGAGCCAGGTATTCTCCACGGCAGAGGATAACCAGACAGCGGTTGATATTCATGTAACCCAGGGTGAGAGACAGTTTGCGCGTGACAACAAGACCCTCGGCCAGTTCCGCCTCGACGGAATCCCTCCCGCAAGAAGAGGTATGCCGAAAATCGAAGTTACCTTCGATATTGATGCCAACGGTATCGTAAACGTTTCCGCTAAAGATCTGGGAACCGGAAAAGAGCAGCACATCACCATTACTTCCGGATCCAACATGTCCGATGAGGATATCGAGAAGGCAGTAAAGGAAGCGGCGGAATACGAAGCTCAGGATAAGAGAAAGAAAGAAGCAATCGATGCCAGAAACGAAGCCGATGCAATGGTATTCCAGACCGAGAAGGCTTTGAATGATGTAGGCGATAAGATTTCCGCATCCGAGAAAGAGGAAGTGGAAGCCGAGGTTAAGAATGTTAAAGACATTCTCGAGAGAACCAAGGACCGCGAAATGACGGAGGATGAAGTATCCGAACTGAAGGCTGCACATGAGAAGATGATGGAGAAATCCCAGGCGCTCTTCACGAAGATGTATGAATCCATGCAGGGTGCGGGCGGTGCCGATCCCAACGGATTTGCCGGATACACCAATCCGACAGGCGGAAGCACGGACGGTTCGGACGGCGGCGCAAGCGGCGGATCCGATGATTTTGCCGGAGATTACCGCGAGGTATAATGAAACATTTTTTCGAAAGAAACGGTGTGGATGAAATAACTTAAAAAAGATAATTATACACGGGAGGTGGAGATTCCGCCTCTCGTGATATGATGATGAGAGGAATGAAACAGTTATGGCGGACAAGCGCGATTATTATGAGGTCCTTGGTGTTCCGAAGAATGCAAGTGATGATGAGATAAAAAAAGCATACAGGGCGCTGGCGAAAAAATATCATCCGGACATGAACCCCGAGAATCCGGAAGAAGCGGAAAAGAAGTTTAAAGAAGCTTCGGAAGCATACGGCGTATTGTCGGATGCCGAGAAAAGGCGTCAGTATGATCAGTTCGGTCATGCGGCATTTGATCAGGGAGCAGGAGGAGCCGGTGGAGCGTATGATTTTACCGGAATGGATTTCGGAGATATTTTCAGCGACTTGTTCGGATTCGGAGATATTTTCGGTGGAGGAGCCAGAAGAACATCCAGAAACGGCCCCATGCGTGGTGCGGATAAAACGGTGGATGTACGCCTGACTTTTGAAGAAGCGGTTTTCGGTACCGAGAAAAAGATAGAAGTAGATTCCAAAGAAGAATGCAAGACCTGTCACGGAACGGGTGCCAAGCCGGGAACGTCTCCCGAAACCTGTCCGAACTGTCGTGGAAAAGGACAGGTACGTGTAACAACCAATTCCATTTTCGGACAGATTACTTCCGTTCAGACCTGCCGTGAATGTGACGGTCGCGGAAAAGTTATTAAAGACAAGTGTCCGGACTGCCGCGGAACCGGATATACAACGGTTCGTAAACGCTATGAAGTGAAGTTTCCGGCAGGTATCGATAATAACGGTCTTGCCTGCAAGATTCCCGGAAAAGGCGAACCCGGCATAAACGGAGGCCCGAGAGGAGATATTCTCGTTCGTACGCTGGTTTCCCGCCATCCGATTTTTCAAAGACAGGAATACGACATCTACTCGACCGTGGATTTACCGTTTACGGTTGCGGCTTTGGGCGGAGATGTTTTAATTGATACGGTGGACGGAAAGATTGCTTACGAAGTGAAGGCGGGAACGCAGACCGATACGGTTATCCGCCTGAAAGGAAAAGGTGTTCCGACACTTCGCGACAAAGAAAAGAGGGGCGATCATTTTGTCAAATTCGTGGTAAAAGTTCCCGAACGCTTAAATGCGGAAGCGAAGGAAGCACTCCGGAACTTCGATGCACACAGCGGTGATTACCTGAATGCCGCAAAGAATGCGGGTGCCGTGAAGGAAAAGAAAAAGAAAGGGCTGTTCAAATAAAAGCCTAAAAAATAACGCCGGGAGCGGCGTTATTTTTATGTGCATAAATCTATGGATACTGTGATATAATATATTTTGAGTTTTTGTGTAAAAAGCGGCAGTTACTGACATGACGGATGCGGAGGAGTAATGGCAACTTGGAAATCACGCGGTCTTCGCGGCTCGGTACTTGAAGACATGATTAACCGGACAAATGAAAAATACAGAGAGGATGGTCTGGCTCTTATTCAGAAGATTCCCACACCGATTACGCCTATCGAAATTGATCAGAAAAGCAGACATATCACGCTTGCGTATTTCGAACAGAAAAGTACGGTCGATTATATCGGCGCCGTACAGGGAATTCCGGTATGTTTCGATGCAAAAGAAAGCGCGACGGATACATTTTCCCTGCAGAATATTCATGCCCATCAGGTGAAGTTTATGGGAGATTTCGAGGCGCAGGGCGGGATTGCTTTTTTTCTGATTTATTATACGACACGAGATGAACTTTACTATCTGCCGTATGAGTATTTAAAACTTTTCTGGGACCGCGCCGAGAGTGGCGGACGCAAGAGTTTTCGACATGACGAGTTAAATCCCGCTTATGTGATTCCGAAGCAGGACGGGGTAATGGTGCCGTATCTGGAAGTTTTGAAAATTGATTTGCAGGACAGGGACTGATTAAAGACATTGCTGGGTGCCTGTCACTTTTGACCCAAAAGTGACAGGCACCCGGGAGAAAGAAGAGAATATGAAGTGGAAAAAAATCACGATTAAAACAATCACCGATGCAGAGGATATTCTGATTTGCAACATGGAGGATATCGGTCTGGAAGGCGCGCAGATTGAGGATAAAATCCCGCTTAGTGCGCTGGAAAAGGAGCAGATGTTTGTGGATATTCCTCCTCAGCCGGAAGAGGATGACGGAATCGCTTATCTGAATTTCTTTGTGGAAGCAAGTGATGATCTTAATATGGAGGCGCTTCTTGCCGATATCGATACGGTGCTTGAAGAAACAAAGCAGTATACGGATATCGGAGAAGGAACGGTACTGGTTTCCGAAACCGAGGATCTTGACTGGGTTAACAACTGGAAAAAGTATTTCCACCGGTTCTTCATTGATGATCTGCTTGTTATTCCTTCCTGGGAAGAAGAGGAAATGCCGGAACACACCGGAAAGGTACTTCATATCGATCCCGGTACGGCGTTCGGAACCGGAGCACATGAAACGACGAGACTCTGCATCCGTCAGATTCGCAAATACATAACGAAGGATGCCGAGATTCTCGATGTCGGATGCGGCAGCGGAATACTGGCGATAGTGGCCTTGATGTACGGAGCCGGTCATGCAAAGGGAACGGACCTGGATCCCTGCGCACTGGATGCAACAAAAGAAAACATGGAGAAAAACGGTATTTCCGAAGATGATTTTGAAATGATTATCGGAAATATCATTACCGATAAAGAGGTTCAGGACTGGGCGGGATACGAGAAATACGACATTGTCGTTGCCAACATCCTTCATACGGTTTTGGAGCCGTTGACCCCGGTCATCGTAAATCAGATGAAACCCGGCGGAATTTATATCACATCCGGAATCATCGCCGAAAAGGAAGACTTCGTGACGGATGTAATAAAAAAAGCCGGGCTGGAACTTTTGGAAGTTACACGTGACGGCGAGTGGGTCAGCGTGACCGCAAGAAAAAGCCGGTAAAACAGTAATGGGCAGGAAAAATGTATCACTTCTTTGTAAAGGAAGAAAATATCGATAAAGAAGCACACAGAGTGTACATTGACGGTGCGGATTACAATCATATCCGCAACGTTCTTCGCATGCATCCGGGCGAGGAAATTTCCGTCGGAACCGGAAATGACGATGATGAATACCGATGCGAAATCGAACGCTTTGAGGACGCTGCCGTTATCTGTAAGCTGATGTTTATCAAACCCTCCGGCGTGGAATCTCCGGTGGAAATGATTCTGTTCCAGGGCCTCCCGAAGGCCGACAAAATGGAATTTATTGTCCAGAAAGGCGTGGAACTGGGCGTGTCCGGAATTGTGCCGGTTGAGTGCAAACGAAGCGTTGTAAAACTGGATGCCGGGAAAGCGAAAGCCCGAATCGAGAGATGGCAGAAAATTGCGGAAGCCGCGGCAAAGCAGAGTAAACGCGCCGTTATTCCGGAAATATACGATATCATGTCCATGAAAGAAGCCGTAACTTTTTCACAGGACATGGAAATTAAAATGATTCCTTACGAACTTTCGGAGGGAATGGAAGCGACGAAGGAAGTCTTTGAAAACCTGAAGAAAGTTGTAAGAAATTGTTCCCGGCTGCCTTTGCCGGAGAATAACCCTGAAGCGGACGAAGAAAAAAAGACTTTGGCACAGCAGACCAAAAAAGCAAGGGTTGCGATTTTTATCGGGCCGGAAGGCGGCTTTGACGAAGAAGAAGTAGCCATGGCAAACGAAGCGGGTATTGTCCCGCTCTCTTTGGGAAAGAGAATTCTTCGTACCGAGACGGCGGGACTGAATGTGATTGCCTGGATTAATTACTGCCTGGAGGTAGATTTGTGATTTGTTATATGGATAATTCCGCCACCACGAAAGTGATGGACGAAGTCATCGAAGAAATGAATGAGTGCATGAGGGAGGAGTATGCGAATCCCTCGAGCCGTCATTTTATGGGAGTGAATGCGGAAAAACGTCTCCGTGCGGCCAGACAGACGATTGCGTCGACATTAAAAGTGGACGAAAAAGAAATTTTCTTTACTTCCGGCGGAACGGAGTCCGACAACTGGGCAGTTCTCCAGGCGTCCAGAGCGGCCGCAAGAAGGGGAAAGCATGTGATTACCACGCGGATTGAACATCCGGCGGTTTTAAATCCCATGAAACAGCTCGAAAAAGAGGGATTTGAAGTCACCTATCTTTCGACCGATTCCTACGGCATTGTTTCTTTGGAAGAATTAAAAAACGCCATCCGGCCGGATACGGTTTTGGTTTCCGTGATGGGTGTCAATAATGAAATCGGAACCGTCGAGCCGGTGGAAGAAATCGGACGGATAATAAAAAGCATAAATCCCGGGACGTTATTTTTCGTGGATGCGGTTCAGATGTATACCAAAGTTCCCGTTTACCCGAAGAGAATGAAAATCGACATGCTCTCCGTATCCGGGCACAAGATTCATGCCGCAAAGGGTGTGGGATTTTTATATATTGCAAAAGGAACAAAAATCGCACCGCTGTTAACCGGCGGCGGGCAGCAGCAGGATATGCGCTCGGGCACGGACAATGTTCCGGGGATAGCCGGAATGGCAAAAGCGGCGGAAATCCTGTTTAAAGAAGGGGATGAGCGGACCAATCGTTTAACGGCCCTTCGCGATGATTTTATAAAAAAAGTCACCGAAATTGACGGCATATCGGTAAACGGACCGGCCGGGTGCGAAGAGATGCGGTATGCGGCAGCTCCGCATATTGTCAGTATTTCCGTAAAAGGAATACGGGCGGAAGTTTTATTAAACGCACTGTCCGAAAAAGGCATCTATGTTTCCTCCGGAAGCGCCTGTTCTTCGAATAAACCGGCGATATCGGAAACCTTAAAGACCATCGGTACGGATAAGAGTCTTTTGGATTCTACGCTTCGCTTCAGTTTCGGTATGTATAATACTCCGGAAGAAATTGATTATGTGCTGGATGTTTTGAAAGAAGAAACAGCGCTCCTTCGGAAGTTTACGAGAAGATAAGGAGGAACCTTCATGCTTCCCTATTCAACAAACATTGTTCTTTGCGTTATCGAATTCTTCAGTATGGTGCTGCTTTACGTGGCCTATGCTTTTTCGCAATACGGTATAGAGAAGGCTCTGTTTATCTCCATCGGATTTCTTCCGGCACTTCTTACCATTCTTTTATACCGCTTTGTCCGGAATGAGAAACTTGTAATCCGCATATTTTACCTGACTATGGTTATAACGAGCTATGTTATTTCATGGCAGCTCGGAATGCTCGGTTCCCTGGCAATTATCTTCTTTGCAGGCGCCTTAATGATGGCGCTGTATGCAAACCGCGGACTGATGATTGAGTATGCGGTCATCACCGTTGTCGCACTTTTGCTCAATGCCATTTTCTTAAAGGATTCCATTCAGATTACCACCCCGATTGAAATTTATTTAATCTACATGCTGATTTATGTATTTGCGATGGTTTCCTTTGTTTTCCTGGTAAACGGTGTTCTTGATTACAAGGCCCGGATGGAAGAGAAAAATGAAGAGGCCAACAACGCACTCGAAGCGAAGGCGAATTTCCTTGCGAACATGTCGCATGAAATCCGTACCCCGATGAACGCGATTTACGGTATGGCAGAACTTTTAGACCAGAAGGATTTCGCGGAAGAGGAAAAAGGATACATCGACACCATCCGCAAATCGTCGGAAAACCTGTTGGCCATCATCAATGAAATTCTGGATTTTTCCAAAATCGATTCCGGAAAAATGGAAATTACCAAGGAAGAGTATCATTTCAATTCGCTGATTCACGATGTTTTAAGTATCATCGAATTCAGAATGAAAAACCGTTCGGTAAAACTGATTTACGATATCGCACCGGATATTCCGAGAGTTTTAATCGGCGACGAACTCCGTATCCGGCAGATTTTAATTAACCTTTTAAACAATGCCGTAAACTTTACCCACAGAGGACATATCGCGCTTCGTATTTTCTGGGAGCCGGATTTGGACGGGAACGGATATATGCATGTTTCCGTGGAAGATACCGGTATCGGTATTTCGCAGGCGGATATGAATAAACTGTTTACCGCGTTCGGACAAATCGATACAAAGAAAAACCGGAACGTGGAAGGTACCGGACTTGGACTCGTTATCACAAAGAGGCTGTTAAATTTAATGGGCGGCGATATTACCGTTCGAAGCAAAGTGAACGAAGGAAGTACGTTTTCCTTTGTACTGCATCAGATTGTAAAAGATCCCAGACCTTCCAATTACAATTCCAACCATGAAAAAGTAACGGTTGAAAATGCCGGATACAAGATTACCTTTAAGGCACCTACGGCAAGAGTCATGATTGTCGATGACAACAAGGTAAACTTAACCGTTGCCAGTGAGTTAATGAAACGTTTTGGATTCGAGGCGGTTATGGTAGAGTCCGGAATGGAAGCTTATAACCGTATTGAGGAACATCTGGTGGAATATGATTTAGTATTCATGGATCACATGATGCCGGTTATGGACGGTGTGGAAGCCACCCGAAAAATCCGTGCCCTTCCGACGCAGTACGCCAAGAAACTTCCGATTGTCGCCCTTACCGCAAATGCCATCAAGGGTGTGGAGCGTCAGTTTAAGGAAGCCGGCATGAACGATTATCTGGCGAAGCCGATTCATATGAATCAGCTCGGTGAAATCTTAAAACGATGGCTTCCGCTTGAAAAACAGGTTCATATCGTAAACGGCCAGGAAATCCAGCCAACGCTCAGTGTTCCCGCGGATACCGGTTCCCTTCCGATGCCGGATTCCACGGAGATTATCGATTTGCTTAAAGGCATCGATGTGGAGGACGGTCTTCGAAACTGCGGCGGAAGCAAGAGTGTATATCTTAAAGTGCTTACCACATTTGCTTCGTCCAATCTTCTGGCCAGTCTGCAGGAGTACTTTATTAAGGGAGATTTGGAGAATTATACGGTTATGGCCCATTCCATTAAGGGAGCCTGCCGGAATATCGGAGCCAATGACGTGGCGGATCAGGCATACGAACTCGAATGCGCCGGAAGGGATGAAGATGTCGAGTTTATCAATAAATATCATAAAACATTTTGTGAAAACTATTCCGAAGTTTTGCGTATCGTAACGAAAGCACTCGTTGAGCAAAACGCCGGAGGAACCATCCGTTAATGAGCCTGTCCGGAATAAAGAATTACCGGACGGGAAAAATCGCAAAAAAAATATTTCGGATTTTTCCATAAAATCCATTCCCGGATTCGTTACTTATTCAGAAGCGAAAAAACAGGGGGCTTTAAAAGAGCTTAAGAAGGGGAAAAGAAAGCCGCAAAAAGTCTCCGTTGAAATACGAACCGGGAGGATAAACAAATGACAAGGAAAAATCTGAAAAAGACATCTGCAATCATCGCACTGATTACCATGGCGGCCGTAATGGCAGTCGGATGCGGAAAGAAACATAACAGTTCAACGAATTATTATTCCGAGAATTATGATTATGCCAAAACGGCAGGCGCAGTAGCCTATGACGCCGGCGGATATGGTGATTACGAGTATGACTACGGTGATTACGAAATGGATTATGCGATGGAAGAAGCCGAATATGCGGCTCCTCAGGCGGCACTGGCACCGGGAAGCAACGGTGTGGTGGACAGCGGGTCAACCGGAATCATCGATCAGGGAAGCGCCCAGAAGCGGAAATTAATCCGTACCGTGGAATTAGAGGTTGAAACGAAAGAATACGATGCATTAAAGCAGAGCATCGAAGACCAGATTAATGCCCTCGGCGGTTATATCGAAAATGAATTTTCCTATAACGGAAGCAGCTATCGCAACGATGGATATCAGGAGAAGAGACACTCCACGATGACGATCCGGATTCCGGACAACAAACTTGATGAGTTTGTAACGGTTATGAGCGGTATGTCCAATGTGGTAAGCAAGTCCACTTCCGCAACGGATGTTACCCTGCAGTATACCGATATCGAGAGCAAAAGAGATATGTATTTAGCGGAGCAGGAAAGCCTTCTTGCCCTTCTTGAAAAAGCGGAAAGCATCGAAGACATTACATATTTAACCCAGCGATTAACCGATGTCCGCTACAATATCGAGAGCATGGAACGTCAGCTTCGCTTATATGATAACCAGGTAGATTACGCAACCGTATACTTAAATGTATCCGAAGTTGAAATCCTTACCCCGCAGGTTGTACAGCCGAAGACTCCGGGCGAAATCATCAAAGAAGGTTTTGAAGCATCCAAGGCCGATGTACTGAATTCCATCCGCGATTTCGGAATGAACTTCGTAATCAACATTCCGTACATCATCCGGTTCCTGGTAATCTCGGCAATCGTAGTCGGAATAAACTACGCAATCGTAAGAATCATCATTGCCTGCGTAAAGAAGAGCGTACTGAAAAAACGCGCAAAAAAAGCGGCAAAGGAACAGGCAGCAAAGGAAGCTGCGGAAAATGCGGATGCAAAGAAGGAAGCCGCAGGTGAAACCGCCGAAGCAAAGAAAGAAACGCCGGAGGCATAAAATAAGAATTCTTTGGAAAGCCGAAGGAAATTTATCGAAAGGGACTGAAAATGGATATCTGCTGTGAAGAATGTGCAAATTATGTTTTTGATGACGATGAGGAAGAATATGTCTGCTGCGTCAGCATGGACGAGGATGATTACATCCGGTTAAATACCGACTCACATTTTCAGTGTCCTTATTACCAGTGCGGCGACGAATATAAAATCGTACGGCATCAGATGTAAGAAAAGAAAAAGGTAATAAATAAAAATGGTGACAGGCACTTTTGTTCCAAAAGTGCCTGTGTAGTGGTCAAGCAAAATTGTAACACACTGTACCATTAAATAATTAATTAGCTAATAATGGCGGCAAACCATCGTTGTATGTATGAGGACGTTCTTGATTATACCAACCAAAAATATAATCACATATTCCAGCATCCATCTCCTTTGCCGTCCAAAAACGAACGTGATAAGTAAATTCATTTTTTAGTGTATTGAAAAAACGTTCCATAGGCGCATTATCGTAAGGGCAGCCGGCTCGACTCATGCTTTGCTGAATGCCGTTATTCTTACAAAATTCGACAAACTCTTTGGATGTGAACTGGCATCCTTGATCCGAATGAAGAATTAAGCCCTTTTGAACCTTATGCGTTAACAATGCTTTTTTAAGCGTATTTATTGCTAATTCCGCATTTAAAATGCTTGAATTTAAACTTGCTACAACAGAGCGATCGTATAAATCAATTATTGTACAATTGTAGCGAATGGTACCTCCGCCATACTCGAGATTTGTGAAGTCAGTACACCAGATCTGATTTCTATTTTTCGGATTAAAATCACGAGAAAGAATATTAGGAAATACGATGTTTTCGTTTTTGCCGCGGTTGTACTTTTTGTTTTTTCTGGCTATTGATCGTAGCTGCAGTTCATTCATATATCGGTGAACAGTAGATTTGCTAATCTTAATGTTTTCTAGCCGGAGAAGGCCATGCATCATCCTGT
>JAEEGL013977719.1_pt1 | contig 18634 bp, 17 predicted proteins | sample 9134231 | NCBI WGS metagenome assembly JAEEGL01 (sample SAMN16246548, study PRJNA631951) | gut metagenome | biome: gut microbiome; feature: rumen; material: fiber-attached | host: Bos | place: Iran: Karaj | collected 2018-10 | reverse complement strand
GAATAGGATTCTTTCTGTTGTTGTTGTTTTACCAGCATCGATGTGAGCCATGATACCGATATTTCTTGTATGGTCTAATGAATATTCTCTAGGCATATATTCTTTCTCCTAAAATATTAATAACGATAATGAGCGTAAGCCTTATTAGCTTCAGCCATTCTTTGCATTTCTTCTTTCTTCTTTACTGCATTACCAGTATTGTTAAATGCATCAATAAGTTCAGCAGCAACTCTTTCCATCATAGTCTTTTCGCCTCTCTTTCTAGCAGAGCCTACTAACCATCTGATGGCTAATGTTTGTCTTCTTGCTGGTCTGATTTCACATGGTACTTGATATGTAGCACCACCAACTCTTCTAGCCTTAACTTCAACTTCTGGTGTTGCGTTAGCTAGAGCCTTAGTGAAAACGTCAACAGGATCTTGTCCTAACTTATTATTTACTATACCGAAAGCTCCGTAAACGATTTCTTGAGCAGTTCCTTTCTTTCCATCATACATAACTTGGTTGATGAACTTAGCAATAACCTTGCTGCCATATGTAGGATCTGGTAGAACATCTCTTACTGGAACACGATTTCTTCTTGGCATATTATTTACCTCCTAATTTAATGATTGTTGTTTGTTTTAGTGCATCCGACTACTTAGGTCTCTTTGCGCCATATTTAGATCTAGCTTGCTTTCTCTTAGCAACGCCTGCACAGTCAAGTGTTCCACGAATAATGTGATATCTTACACCTGGCAAATCTCTAACTCTTCCGCCTCTGATTAGAACTACACTGTGTTCTTGTAAATTGTGTCCTTCACCTGGAATGTAGATTGTACCTTCCATACCATTTACTAAACGAACTCTGGCAATTTTTCTCATAGCTGAATTTGGCTTCTTTGGTGATGTAGTAGTAACTGATAAGCATACGCCTCTCTTTTGTGGATTTTGCTTCATGATAGGTGTAGTACTCTTAGATACTTGCTTTTCTCTACCTGCCTTAAGTAATTGATTAATTGTTGGCATGTTTTTACCTCCTATATTTTTGATCGGATGAGCTACCCAGCAACCCCGAAGGATAAACTCATTGTATATAGTCTCGCTTCCTCGTACACCTTTGAGTTTTTACGATGTAAATACAATACAATGCGCGATCATTCACGCACAGCAAAAGTATTTTTGCATATTAATATATATTAAGTCAAACGAAATTATTGAATTTTTAAATACGACCAAAAATAATTGTAAAATTTGTGTAAAATCAACAAATTAGTCGGTAATTTTTAGATTTGCATTGGCATCTAGGTCGATATCTACTGGTCTTTTGCCTGCTAAAATTGAGTGATAAGCCTCAGATGCAATCATAACTGCGTTGTCTGTACATAGTTTAATTGGTGGGTAAAATACATCAATTTTATGCTTTTTAGATGCTTTTTCCATCTTCTCTCTTAGCATTTCATTTGAGCCAACGCCACCAGCAATAACTACTTTATTTATTCCTTTATCTAGCGCGCACCTAATTGTATTATTTACCATAATAGATGTAACTTTATCTTGGAATGAATAAGCAAGGTCTTGACGGTTGATCTCTTCGCCTTTTTGCTCCATTTTATGGACATAATTTATAACTGCAGTCTTGATTCCTGAGAATGAAAAATCATATGTATCTACATCCTTATATGGAGTAGGTATTTCAATTGAGGCTTTGCCTCCCTTGGCTAGTTTTTGGATTTGTGGACCACCCGGATATTCAAGTCCTAAAACACGTGCTACTTTATCAAAAGCTTCACCGCAAGCATCATCTTGAGTTGTTCCTACGATTTCAATATCTTCGTAATCTCTTATATGCGCGATAGCCGTGTGCCCGCCTGACGCGATTAAACAAATATATGGTGGTTTTAATTCTAAATTTGCAACATAATTTACGGCAATATGACCCTTAATATGGTTAACTGCCATAAGTGGTTTATTTAGAGCAAAAGCTAAAGCTTTTATATATGAAACTCCAACTAAAAGTGCACCTAAAAGTCCTGCCCCATAAGTTACTGCAAAAATGTCTATGTCATCAAGTGTCATGTTAGCTTCGGCTAAAGCTTGATCGATACAGTTTTGAATTGCCATAATATGGTTTCTTGAAGCAATCTCTGGAACTACACCACCAAATCTCTTATGAATCTCAATTTGAGATGCAATGATGTTTGCCTTTATTTCTTTACCTTTTAATATTGCGCACGCGGTTTCATCGCATGAAGATTCAACAGCCAAAATGATTTTGTCTTCTTTATCTTTCACCATATCAAAGTATTTATTTGCTTCATCAAAATACATATTAGTTCGCCTTTGATAAATAATCGTTTATAAATCCTTCTAAATCGCCATCCATTACAGCGTTTACATTTGGATTTTCATAATTTGTTCTGTGGTCTTTAACAAGTGTGTATGGGCAGAATACATAGCTTCTAATTTGGCTACCCCATTCAATTTTCTTAATATCTCCCTTTAGAGCCAATTGTTGTTCTTGTCTTTCTCTTTCTTGAAGTTCGATTAACTTTGATCTCAACATTTGGAAAGCAACTTCCTTGTTTTGCAATTGAGATCTTTCATTTTGACATGTAACAACGATTCCCGTAGGGAAATGCGTAATACGAATGGCTGTATCTGTCTTGTTAACCTTTTGGCCACCTGCACCAGATGATCTGAATACGTCGATTCTAATATCGTCTGGATTTATAACTACATCTTCATCATCATCAACTTCTGGCATAACTTCTAGTGATGCAAAAGATGTCATTCTCTTTGCGTTTGCATTAAATGGAGAAATTCTAACTAATCTATGAACTCCCATTTCTGCTTTTAAATATCCATATGCGTTTTCGCCTTCAACAATAAAAGTTACACTTTTAATACCGGCATCATCACCCAAAAGTTTATCTACTTCTCTTGTCTTATATCCCATACGTTCTGCATATCTTAGGTACATTCTATATAGCATAGAAACCCAATCTTGAGCTTCAGTACCGCCTGCGCCCGCATGTAAAGTCAAAATTGCGTTATTTTGGTCGTACTTTCCTTTTAGTAGAGTAGAAATCTTAAATTCCCCTATTTCTTTCTCTAAGGTGTTAATTTCCTTCTCTAATTCCTCGATTTCATCTTGAGATTGCATCTCTTCAAGAATTTCAATCATATCGTACGCATCATTTACGCGCATATCGTATTTATTATATTTATCTATTTTATTATTGATTGCTGCAAGTTCCTTGTTAACAACTTGGGCTTTCTTTAAATCATCCCAAAAGCCTTCGGCTTCTTGTTCTTTAACAAGTTCTTTCTTTTTAGAATTAAGTGCATCGAAGTTAAGTGCTAACTTTACAGCTACCAACTCTTTCTTAACTTCGTTCAATTGCATTCTCAATTCATCAAGTGTCTTCATAATCGTATTGTAAGCTTTGCTTACTTGCCGCAGCAGTCCTTATATTTCTTTCCTGAACCACATGGACATGGGTCGTTTCTACCAACTTTCTTTTGAGATTGAGCTGGTTTAACTTGGTTAGTATTTAATTCTCTCTTTTGAACTCTAACAACTGGAGCTCTTTCAATTCTTGCATGAGTAAGAATCCTAACAACGTCCTCTTGAATCTTTTGATTCATTTGTTCGAACATTTCATATCCTTCTTGTCTATATACCAAAACTGGATCTTGGTGAGCATAAGAAACTAAAGATATTCCTTGCTTTAATTGATCCATAGCATCAATATGATCCATCCAGTTTGTATCTACGTTGTGTAGTAAGCAATCTCTTTCAAATCTACCAAAGTCGATTCCAAGTTCCTTATTAACTTGCTCAATCTTAGCTTCATATTGTTCTACGGCTAGTTTGTATAGAGCTTCAGCAATTTCTTCCTTTGTTTCAAAGTTTAATACGTAATCTGGATTCATAATGTTTGTATTTGGTTGTAATACGCCATTATCTAATTCTCTATTGAATCCTTCATAATCCCATTCAACATGGTAAATTTTGTAATCTACATATTTCTCTACAATTCCAACAATGATGTCTTTCATCATTGCCTTGATTTGCTCATGAACATCCATACCATCCAAAACAACTCTTCTTTGTTCGTAGATTATCTTTCTTTGTTCATTCATTACATCGTCGTAACCTAATACGTGCTTTCTTATAGAGAAGTTTCTATCTTCAACTGCAGCTTGAGCATTTCTAATTTGGCTAGTAATGATCTTTGCTTCAATTGGCATATTCTCATCTAGTGATAATCTTTCGCACATAGCCTTCATTCTATCGCCACCGAATACTCTCATTACATCATCTTCCATTGATAGATAGAAGATAGATTCACCTGGGTCACCTTGACGTCCAGCACGACCACGTAACTGATTGTCGATACGTCTAGATTCATGACGCTCTGTACCAATAATCTTTAAACCGCCTACAGCAACAACTTGTTCTTTTTCCTTTTCAACATCTGCTTCAAATAGAACATAGTACTTTTCGTAATCTGCTCTTGCCTTTAAAGCATCCTTGTTTTCTGGATCAATTGGAGCATGAGATGAAGCGATATCTATAAGTTCATGAGAATATCCCATCTTTTCCAATTTTTCTTTTGTTAAGAACTCAGCGTTACCACCAAGCAAAATATCTGTACCACGACCTGCCATGTTAGTAGCAATAGTAACAGCCTTAAACTTACCAGCTTGTGCTACGATTTCAGCTTCCTTTTCGTGGTTCTTTGCGTTTAATACATTGTGAGGAATCTTGTTTCTCTTAAATAACATAGACAATTCTTCAGACTTGTCTACTGATACAGTACCAACTAGAACTGGTTGACCTTTTTGATAGCATTGGATAACGTCGTTTAATACAGCGTTATATTTAGCCTTCTTTGTCATGAATAGTTGGTCGTTATAGTCTTTTCTAATAACTGGCTTATTTGTTGGGATTTCAACAATATCTAAAGAATAGATTGAAACAAATTCGTTCTTTTCTGTAGATGCAGTACCTGTCATACCAGATAGCTTTGGATATAGTCTGAATAAGTTTTGGAATGTAATTGTTGCCAATGTCTTGTTTTCTGACTTAATTGGAACATTTTCCTTAGCTTCGATAGCTTGGTGTAAACCATTTGAATATCTACGGCCAATCATTTGACGACCTGTGAATTCATCTACGATGATGATTTCATTATCTACAACCAAGTAATCTTTTTCTTTCTTCATGATGATATTTGCCTTTAGGGCGTTATCTATATAGTGCTTTAATTCTTGGTTTTCATAATCTGCAAGGTTTTCAATTCCGAAATACTTTTCTGCCTTTTCAGAACCTGATTCATTTAAGAATACTGTCTTTTCCTTTTCGCCTAATTCGTAATCGTCTTCCTTTAGAGTCTTTACAAATCTATTTGCTGTGATATATGTATCTGCGCTCTTTTCTCCACGACCAGAAATGATTAATGGTGTTCTAGCTTCATCGATTAAGATAGAATCGACTTCATCGACGATTGCGAAATGTAGTCCTCTTTGTACCATTTGAGAATTATCATTTACCATGTTATCTCTTAGGTAATCGAATCCTAATTCGTTGTTTGTTGTATACATAATATCGCAAGCATATTGAGCTCTCTTATATTCTGGAGATGCTTGAGCTAAATTAATACCAACAGATAATCCTAGGAATTTATAAACTTTACCCATCCATTCTGCGTCACGCTTTGCAAGGTATTCGTTTACTGTTACGACATGAACGCCTTTTCCTTCAAGTGCAGCTAAGTATGCAGCAAGTGTAGCAACTAATGTCTTACCTTCACCAGTTCTCATTTCGGCGATTCTTCCTTGGAATAGAACGATACCACCGATTAATTGAACTCTAAAGTGTCTCATACCTAGGACACGCTTTGATGCTTCTCTTACTGTTGCGAAAGCCTCAACTAAAAGGTCTTCTAGTTTTTCTCCGTTTTGGATTCTTTCTTTATATTTATCTGTACAAGCTCTAAGTTCTTCATCGCTCATAGCTTCAAATTGAGGCTCTAAAGCTTCAATCTTGTCTACAGTTTTTTCAATTTTTGCTATTTCTCTATCGTTAGCAGATTTAAATAAGTTTGAAAATATTCCCATTTTTTACCTCGCTTTTTGCATACGCATAATAAAAAATATCATATGCGTGTATTTAAGTCAATAAAAGCGACTTTGCCTAAACAAAGCCGCCTTTTAGATTAATTCCTAATTCATTGTTGGTGTCCGTTTGGATTTTGTTGATTTTCGTTTGGATCTTGTTGGTTTGCATTTGGGTCTTCATATGGAGCTGGGTCAAATGGAAGATCGTAGAATATACCTGTATCTTCCATAACTGTGTAAAGTGCTTGTCCACCTGCTGCACCAAAATATGTATTTGAGCCATTCATGACTTTAACTTCTACATCTTTTCCATACTTGTTCTTTCCACCATGGACTCTCCATTCGTTACCAGTATTAACAACATCATAAACATCATCCGGATCATCTGGTTTTAAGTCTTCATCACGAACATATGCAATTCTTCCAACAAATGTTGGTTCTTTATATGCTAAGTCTCTACTATACAAAGTATAATTTGACATTTTTGCTACGAAATTTTGTTTATAAGACATTTCAACACCGATAGGATTATCTCTACTTGTTAAGTCCATCTTATCAAATGTATTTGCATAGATATATGTAGTACCACTTGTGTTTTCTGTAGTTATACTACGAACATGTCCATTGCTCATTAAATATATATCGCCTGTATATGTTTTAATTGTTGCACTTTCAGTTACTGATTCTACTTGAAAAATCGCTTTCTCATATGAATTAACAAAATCAATAGTACCAACGTTTTGAGCATGTAGTCTTCTATAATATTTGTTTGCTTCTTTTCCACCATCACCAGTCATTCTAAATTTATCAATATCTTTGAATACTGCATTGATGTTTCCTTGCTCTGCATCAAGGTGCACATTTACGCTACCTTTATGCTCGCCTTTGAAAGAAACCTCAGGAAGATAGATATTGACGTCACACTCTTGTCTTACTGTAATAGAAAGGTGATTATATTCATAAACATCTTTAGGAAGAAGGATTGTTAAATCCTTTTTAATTGTCTTTAAATTCTTAAATCCCTTTGAACAATATTGGATTTGGTAATACTTACCGTATTCTGAAGAATCCCAGAATGCCCAATGAAGTTTCATATCATCAGATGTTTCTTCATTTGCTGTTTCTTTAAAGATAATCTTATCCCCATCATATTGGTAGATATTAACGCTTCCGCCATACCAGTTGATCAAGAAATCTTCTGCCATTTGGTCTGTTTCTAAATCGCCAACTGTATATGCACCAGATTGGACATATGAGACATATGTCTTTCCTGTAGCTTTTCCGATTAATGAACATCCTGAAAATACAAATAATGAACTAATTATTAAAACGCCTATAATTACGCCTATAGCTAGTTTCTTCATAGTTAACCTCTTAAAATTCTTTATCACAATGTGATTGCGAATTTTGTTTCTTCGTTTAATGAATCCATATATTCTGGATCAATATCATAAATGCAAGGTTTTTCTTCCTTAGAAATATTAAAGTATCTACGATACTCATCGATAAATTCTTTTTGAGTTTGTTGTTGCATGTAAGTTGTATTGTCTTTAGAAGATAAACCCTCTTGTGGATATACAGGGTCTAAAACAATAACTGATGCTGTCTTTTTAAATCCAAACAATTTTCTCAAGCCCTTGGCAGGTTCCCATCTAATATAAACTGGAACGATAGGAGCGTTCTCGTTTACGGCAAATGAGAAAGCACCCTTCTTAAATGGACGTGGCTTTTCATAATGTAACCACATAGCCTTTTCTGCATATACTTGAATTACATTTCCCTTTTCGATTAATTCATGGAATGCTTTATTCATATTCTTTACAGCAGATAGCTTTTCAGCTAATGGTAAAATACCACCAGATCTTAAAACGTGTCCGCTATATCCAGATTTGCAATTATGAGAAGCAACTGTTAGATATGCTTTTCTTGTATCGCCAATTGCATGTCTTAGCATTAAAGAATCTAGATATGAACAATGGTTCATAACTGTAAAGAATCCTCTCTTCTTTAGAGGTTTTAATTTTTCCTTTCCATAATATTTAGCACCAAAAGCAACTTTAGTTGCAAATGCACCAAATAAGAACATTAATGTTCTATAAAAACAGCTTGAGATTTTAAAGCCAATATTTTTTGGGAGATATTCATAATTCTCGTCAACAGGAATAGTATGGTCATAGCTGTATGGCGTTGTGTAATGATCAAATTGACCTTGTCTTTCGTATTCTTTATGAACATTGTCCCAATTCATATTATATTAAACCCTCTTTTTTTAGTTCTTGCTCAATAACCTCAGTTATCTTTTCTACACCATTTGGCATGTCTTGGAAGTACTTCATATTCTTTTTATAGCAATCCAATTTTTCTGGATGGTCAATAAAGTCTTCTACAACATTTTGAATTTGCCAATCTCTGAATACTCCAAGTCCGCACTTCTTTTGTTTTACAAACAATTGATAAGCAGCCTTTTCCATTGGTTGTGGAAGAAGATTTGCTACGAATGGTGTACCTACTAAGCAGCAATCCAATAATGTATTTGGACCAGCCTTTGTAATAACCAAATCTGCGGCTCTATAGTATTCATAAATCTTTGGAGTGAATTCAAGGATTCTAAAGTCGATATTCGTCTTTCCTTTTTTCTCCAATTTTGCCTTCTTCTTTAAGAAGTAATAGTGTCTCTTTATATTCTTACCAGCAAGATAAATAATTGTGATATCTTTCTTTGTATAAAGAAGATGTCTACAGAAATCCTTTGATCTTCCTACAGCATATGCACCATCTGCAAGTAATACTGTAAATTTATCTTTTGGTAAATTATATTTCTCTCTTAATTCTTCTTTTGTTCCTTTGCATTCAACAACTTCTTTTCTCTTGCTGAATCCAACGTTAATAACATTCTCTGGTGGGAACTTTCTCTTTTTGATAGCTTCTTCCACAGCATTTTCGTTATTAACTAAGAACAATCCTTCTCTGCCATCCCACCACATATGAACGTTATTGTCTGGGTTATATGTGATAACGATACATTTTGGATCGTGTTTCATTTTATATCTAACAGCTACATAAGTTACAAAGTAGTGAGTACTTATAATAACTGCTGGTTTTTCTTCTTCAAAGTGCTTCATGATAGCATGATATGCAACATAGAAGATTGAGTGATGTAGTGCTGCTAAAGATTCAATACCGCCAATAGCATCAAAGAACCAGAACATAAAAGAACCAAACATTGGGCTCTTTACGCACTTTGCACACTCCCTTGTTATAAATTTTTCATATATCTTTGCTGGCACGCTATGGTGCATTATAAAGTCTTCTTTTATATCAAGTACATCAGAATACTTTTGCAACCCTGCTTTGATAGATTGCATAGATGTGATATGCCCCATGCCAGACTCTATATATGTAAGTAGAACCTTAGGCTTATTCCCCATTATACTAACTCCTTGAATTTTCGTTGCCAAAAGATATTATATCACACAAATTTATATAAATATATAGGCAAGTGTAAAGCTTAGATTAAAAAAAAGAACGGCCGAATTATATTCGACCGTCCTTCGAGTAAAGAGATGGTTTGTTATTTGTCCTTTTTTTGTTCATATTTGCAATATGCACAGTGAGAACAATCGCCACCACAATCGCAAGTAGGTTTTCCTTTAATCTTTTTGTAGACCCAAGTTCCGCCCACTGAGATTACAATTAATGCACATGCAACTATTAATAAAATTTCCCAAATTCCCATTATTTCACCTTTTGCGCTTTCTTATTTCTCCAAATAATCAAAGCTACGATGCCTGCTATAACAACGGCCCAGATGAATAGTGTCCACCACCAAGAACCAATTGTATAGATGATTGCTGATACGATGTATGAAGATAGTAACCAGAAAATCAATGTACCTGTGTATGTCTTCTTGCTTGGTAATTCAGCTTTTGCTGTTGCAACTGCTGCAAAGCATGGGATTGTCGTCATGTTAAATGCAATGAATGCTATTAATGCTGGAACAGTAATTCCTGTTGCTTGAATCATAGCTTGAACTGCGTCGATTCCATCTTCTGCATCTATTGCTAATTCGCCAAAGTCTGCGCCTACTACTGCCATCAAACATGCAGCTAGAGTTGCAAATGTAGCGATAACATTTTCTTTTGCGATAAGACCAGCTACAACTGCTACTACGAATACCCAACCGAATTGTCCTAATTGAGAACCAAATCCAAGTGGTGTAAAGATAGGTTGTACTAATTGAGAAATACCAGCTAAGATACTTTCGTTGATTGCTTCATCTTCCAAGAATTGCCAACTGAAGCTGAAGTGTGTTAAAGCCCAGATTACAATTGTTGAAGCAAGGATGATTGTGAATGCCTTCTTCACGAAGTGCTTTGTCTTATCCCAAAGGTGAGCCATCAAGTTCTTAAATTGTGGAACGTGATATGCTGGCAATTCCATAATGAATGGAGGTGTTTCGCCCTTTAGAGATGTATTTCTCATGAATAATACAGCTACGATAGCAGTTACAATACCTAAGATATACATTCCAAATGTGATAGCATCTGCATTACCGATTCCAAAGTATGCTACGATAGCACCAGCTACAGCTGTTAAGATTGGTAATTTAGCACCACAAGAGAAGAATGGAATAACTCTAATTGTTGCTGTTCTTTCTTTTTCATCTGCTAATGTTCTTGTGTTGATCATAGCTGGAACTGAACATCCAAAGCCCATAATCATTGGCATGAATGCACGGCCAGATAATCCAAATCTTCTAAACATTCTATCTAAGATGAATGCAATACGTGCCATATATCCAGAATCTTCCAAAATTGAGAAGAATAGGAACAATACTAAGATTGGTGGCAAGAATGATAGAACTGATGAAATACCATCAAAGATACCATTGTTAATTAAGCCGATTGCCCATGGAGCCATATTGCTTTCTTCAACTAGACCGCCTAGCCATCCGAATAATTCGCCAACGATTAAATCGTTCCAAACATTATTTATCCACACACCCGGCGACATGACTGCTCCATCATAGAATGTAGCAAGAATTCTTACGCCGAAGTTCATTGCTTCACCATCTTCATTTAAAAGACCTAAATCTTCAAGAGATGGAAGTGAGAAAATTTTTCCTAAATATAATAAATCTTCACCAAATGTTAAGTGGAAGATACCAAATAATATTACTAAGAATATTGGAATACCCCACCACTTATGAGTTAAGACTTTATCTGCCTTATCTGATGGAGACATTTTTAGTTTATCTTTTGACTTCTTGCATAGAGCTGGTGCAAAGTTCTTAGATATATATTTATATCTTGCATCTGCAACCAATGCTTCAAAGTCGTCCCCAAATACTTCATCATTAAATGTTTCTTTGAATTCCTTTACCATTGGTAGAGTTTCTTTGTGCATTTCTGTTTCAATAGAATCTTCCTCAACCAATTTAATTGCATGGAATAGAGGGTTAGCTACGTTTTGTCCCTTAAGAGCAATCTTAACATCCCCTATTAAATGAGCTAAAGGAGATCCATCTAATACACTCTTTCCTTCACGAACCTTCTTGCTTTCAGCAATAGCTACATCCATTAATTCCTTAAGACCGCTTCCCTTTAAGGCAGAAATCTTAACTACTGGAACGCCTAATTGAGCTTGAAGCATTTGAGTATCAATCTTATCTCCTGCTTTATCTACAGCATCCATCATATTTAAAGCAACTACAACTGGAACATCCATTTCCATAATTTGAGTTGTTAAATATAAGTTTCTTTCTAAGTTTGTTGCGTCAACGATATTAATAACGCAATCTGGCTTTTCATCCAAGATATAATTTCTTGCGATTACTTCTTCTGGTGTATATGGTGATAAAGAATAAATACCTGGAAGGTCAATAATAGCTACTGACTCCTTTCCTTTCTTATACACACCGTCTCTCTTGTCTACTGTAACACCTGGCCAGTTACCAACATGAGCTGTAGAACCAGTCAACGAGTTAAATAGTGTTGTCTTACCACAGTTTGGGTTTCCTGCTAATGCAAATCTTTTCATTATGACTTCACCTCCACTGTTACGCAAGCTGCTTCTGTTTTACGAAGTGTTAGTTCGTAATCTCTAACTGTAATTTCGATAGGATCACCAAGTGGAGCTTTCTTTCTCATAAATACTTCTGCTCCTGGAGTAATTCCCATATCAAAAAGTCTTCTCTTGATTGGGCCCTCGCCTTGGACTTTCTTAACGATTCCAGTTTCGCCTATAGAAAAATTGTCCAATGTTTTTTCCATAATATATATGACTCCTTATAAATTTTTTCCCTAAGCAACAAAAATATGCGTAGATAAGTTTCTATCTAACGCAATTCGTCCGTCTTTTACTTTGCATACTACTGTGCCGCCAGATGAACTCAAAACAACAATTTCACCATTTAGTGTAATACCTAAATTCTCTAAGTGCTTCTTTGTGTTTTCGTCTGCTGCAATTCTTACAATTTTTAACTCCTTATTGTGTGGAGCAATTACTATTGGCATCTCTTTTCTCCTTACTCAAATGTGAAATGTATTTCATATTTTCAACTGCATTATATCGCACACTATTTATATAGTCAAGCAAAACGTGAAACTTATTTCAATTTCATAAAAATTTTTCTTACTTGCCTTTGAATTTTTATTGTTATAAAATAAACGTATGGACAAAAATATTAGAGAACCACAACAAGATAGAGCCGTTAAGAAAAAGGAAGCAATTATTAATGCTGCTTACGATGTATTTTCTGAGGTAGGCTATTACAACACAAACACAGCAGATATTGCTAAAAAGGCAAATGTATCTACTGGTATTGTTTATAGTTATTTTAAAGATAAAAAAGATATCTTATTCTACGTTATTAAGATTTATATTGAAGATGTAACAAAGCCACTTGATGAATTCATTAACAACTTATCAAGCCCAGTTGATATTAATAAGCTTGCAGATGACACTATCAACTTAGTAATCTCTATCCATAACAAAAACGCTAATCTTCACAACATTCTACACGCTCTTGCTGATACACAAGAAGATATCAATGAAGAGTTTATGGGACTTGAAGATCGAGTTACAAAAACAAGTGCTGCTAAACTGAAAGAAGTTGGATTAGATATTCCTAATATAACAGAAAAAGTTCATATCGCTATGAACCTTGTACAATCTTTTGCTCACGAGTATCTATATGATAAACATGACTATATTGATTATGAAGCAATGAAGCAAAATGTTAAGAATTGTCTTGTTGCTCTTTTAAATAATTAACCTTTTCTAAATCTTATATACAAAGGTATTAAACAAATTGAAACGAAATTAATGGCTGCTACAACAATGGCAGCTATTATTATTTTTGTAGATGCTAAAATTACACCTGTATATATCAAAGAAATTAGGACAACAAAAGCTATAAGTGCTAATGCATTTATAACACCTAATGCAAAAACTATAATATAGAATATTAAATCTGCTCTACTATCTATATTCATTCCCAATATATCTCCAATGCTTTAATGCTATCTATGTTATCGTATGCAGTAAACAATCCATCTACATTATCTAAAGCTTCATATCCAATGAAATATGATCTAAAGAAATAGATTGCATGCAAGCTATTCTCTCCAACGTAATATGCGTTATTCTTAATTGAATCATATCCATTCCAAAGTCCTACTAATCCACCAACAAGCATCAATTGTCCTTCGCTAGGAGTTTTGATTGAACCAATAAAGAAACAATTATCTACACTGCATGTTGATTGTGTATATCCTAAGATGCCACCTGTATATACAAATGAGCTTGTGTTCTCATATTTATTTTCAATGCTTCCGCTAACACCACAGTTAGTAATCTTTGGAGAATCATTCTGGTAGAATGCCATTTCACCTGCAATACCACCAATTCTGTTCCCAGAATATTTTGTATCTGCTGTTATTGTTCCTGAGAAGATACACTTATCTATATTTGAATAATTAACAGTAACGATACCACCGCAATAAACATATACTCCAAGTTCGTTATAGTTTTGAATTAGAATGTTTCCGCTGTATTTACAATGAGAAACATTTGCTGTGTTAACATCAACGATTCCTCCAACAATTAAATTAACACCACTTATATCTGTTGTTTGTGTAATATCTAAAGATGACTTTGCATTTGAAATTGTATTTTGATTCTCGTAAGCAACAGATGCACCATTTACATGATCCAACGCTAATTTACCAGATACTTCAACATTATCTATCTCGCCATTGTTGCTACCTGTTATAGCACCAAATATAACATCACTAGTCTTGTTACCATTAACTGTTAAATCTAGATTTGCTTTTGCGTTTGTAATGCTGCCTGCATTCTCTTTTGCCATTATGCTAATAAATACAGATTCAGTTGATGCTGTGCCCACATATGTAATTGTCCCGGATACATCAACTTGAACATTATCTATCGTTCCTTCGTTCTTTGAAGTCAATAAACCATAGTCTAAATCAACAGATAAATCAACGCTTGCCTTTATTGTTAGATTCTCAATCTTACCTTTCAATGTCTTTACAATTGAAGATGTTTGATTAGTTAGAGTCAATGTATGGCCATTACCATTTATGTTTCCATTGAACTCATCCAAATGAATTGAATCTGTTTCTATATCTGCAGCCAATACTATATTTGAATCAGTAACAATAACCTTAGCTAATTGTTGAGCATTGTATACCACATATGGCTTTGCTTCAGTTCCAATACCGAAACTTGAAACGCCAAATATAACGCCAACACAAATGAATATCATAAGCAATGATGCTGCACAAGCGATTAATATTGCTCTCTTTGTTTTCTTATTCATTGGCTGTCTTGGCATGACAATTCTTGTCTCGCCAACGTCAACCGCTCTACTTGTTTTAACTTGCTCGATCATCTTAATGTTTTCAATGATTGAAGCATTCTTTGGAGCTGACTTATATATCTTTTCTAATCTTGAGGCTCTACCTAAAACGCAAAGCATTTCAAGTGGAGATACTATCTTATTTTCACCTACATATAATCTCAAAACTCTACGAGCAACTGCCTTGAATTTTGAATACATCTCGTCATTTTCATCAAAACGTATGTAGTTATTTATCTTTATTAGTTCATTTTCGTATTTTTTAATTATCTTGTTTGAATCGTATAGATAGCATAACGAAAGCAATGGGAATCTTCCAAAAGCAATCTCCTTAGCATGTGGCTCAGCCATATGCTTATCGAAAGCTTTTATATCATCCTTTTTAATTGCGATGAATAGATCCCAAAGCAATTCTTCTTGCATTATTTCTTAATCTTTACTCCTCTTTCGTTTGCCCACTTATCTAATATCGCAAAGATATATTCTTCGTTTACGTCTTCCTTCTCAACCATATTCTTTAATAGCGTATTTGTAGATTTGAATGTCTCGCACAACTTTTCAACAGATTCATTTTGAGTAGCAATCTTCTTTGTTAAATCATCACTTTCTTTCTTAATAGCATCAATCTTTCTTCCACTTTCATTAAGCGCTTGAGCAACATCCTTATTGATGAAGTCGCTAACCTTTTGAACGTTGTTATTGTAAACATCCAAAGATCTTTCCAAGTCCTTAACGTTGTAATTAATCTTCTTCTCTTCAATGAGCGTATCCAACTTCTTCATTTGCTCGTTGGCCTTATTCTCAATCTCATTTAGAGTCTTAATGTTTTGTTCGAACTCGGCAAATGAAGTTAGAATCTTAGACACATCATTTGTGTATCTTGAACTTGTTTTTAAGAATGAATCTATAGCCATAGATAGATCATTAGACTTCTTGCTTTGCGTAGCTAGATTATCATAGATCTGATTTAGCTTAGTCTTAGCATCGCCATTGAAAGTCTCTGCCAACTTTCCTAAATCTTCCTCCATAGTGCTATAAGTCATTGCTAGTTCATGCAATGATGCTTGTATAGGACTTAATAAATCTCTATACCCTTTGAATGCGTCAATTAAAGATTGTACTTCCTTATTTTCCATTGTGCTTTCTCCTCTTTTTTATGCTATTTAGAATCTCTTGTTGATTGTCGTTAAATGTTTTTATATCGTCCTTCAATGTATCTAAGATCAATTCCTTAGCCACATCGTTATCCAATACTTCTGGATAGAACTCTACTATATCGTATTCAAGGTTAGAACCATTGTTTTCACAGGCATCAATTAAATCAATTAACTTATCGTCATTAGATAATTTGAACTGATACTTTGCATCTTCCAAAAGGCCTGCTTTCCAAAGCTCGATTCCACCTTCTCTATGTTGTCCCTTTCTAATATACTTTTCGAATATGTCAATCTTAGCTAATTGTAATCTCTCATCTTCGCTATCTAGTTTCTGAGTTAAGAATCTAGCGTTGTCATATTGTTCATGCTTTATGAACTCTTCAATTCTTTGTAAGATTTCTTCTCTATCTAAATCAACCTTGCTTGCAATTGAATCTAAGATATTGAATGCATCCTTTTGAGTCTTGTTTTCAAAGTTCTCTTTAAAGAATTCATTAAACAATTGAATATCTTTTCTTTCTACTACAAAGATGTTTTGTTTAGCTCTTGTTAATCCTACATAGAATAAATTGAAATAATATCTATAAACAGAATTCTCTTCTGCCTTTTTCTTTTTAATTATTGTTCTAGATAGTACATCCCACTTTTGAGAATTGTCTGATAAAACATCAAGTAAGATAATAAAGTTTCTTTCAAGTCCCTTTATTTCAGATACTGTTAATATCTCTTGCTTTGGAAGAATCTTTCTTAGTTCTTGTTTTCTTTGTTGAGAATTAACAACGATTGTTACATCTGCATATGCCTTACCATTTATTAATTGAACAAAGTTGCCATCATTAACATATACTGTCTTTGCTAGCATATCTTCATCGATGCTCTTGCCTCTCAATACGAAACTATGTGTACCAAATTGCTCGATATTCAATTTACTCAAGTTGTCTATGATGCGTTCAATCTTCTTACTATTTCTGAAGTTGTTAACCAACTCTAGAACGTTTATATACTTTTCGTCGAACATCAATCTCTTTAAGTATGCGAAATTGAAATATGCTGGATTGATCATTTGTAGCGCATCACCAACGCAGAATAACTTATATGCGATTTGGCTAAACATTACTAGATTGATTTGAGTAAAGTCTTGAACCTCATCCAATATGCATAATGAATATTTATCTATCTTGTTGATGTTTGAAATAATATATCTTGATGCAAGATTGTTATCCATCAAGTTATTATCTTGAAGATGCTTCTTGAAGTCTTGAGATATCATATAGATGATTTGTGCTTCTTGAGATGTAAAGCTTTCACTTCTCAATTCTACATATTCGCTTTGAGTTATATAGTCATTTGGATTGTCTTTAGCATAACCAAAGATAAGACCATATATCTCCTTGTAGATAACTTCTTCAGCTATATTCTTTATCTTATCTATATTGCTTTTTAGGTTATAATTACGAATATTTTTTAGATACGTATTGATAAAATACCCTTCATTAACGAAAGATACACTAGATTTATTCATTGTGTTATATAGGTCTTCTATCATGAAGTAATCTACTCTATTTTCAAGATAGAACACTATATCATTAAGCGCTCTCTTTATACCTGCATCATCTAAAGCATCAAGCCACAAGCCAAGCTTATTCTCGATTGCTTTCTTTTTATCCTTACCAATGAATACAACCTTGTTATTCTCCCACTTCTCTAAGAACTCTTTAATGTTTCTACTAAATAGAAGTACCTTATCTTTTGTATCCATCAATAGCGCATGAGAGTATGTGCTATAGATAATCTTTCCTCTATATCTTCTTGATGCGGCATACACAATTCTATCTATACAAATATTAGTCTTACCAGATCCAGCAACGCCTTGAACCAATACGTTGTTATTCTCTTGTGTTACTATCTTTTCTTGTTCCTTATTCAATAATGGGAAGTTAACTTTATCTTGGTTAGATAGAATATATAACTTTGTGAAATCTTCTTGGTCTTGGATATTGATTTGTTGAACATTAACATCAATAGATTTCTTCTGAGCTAGTCTTACAAATCTTTTATCTTCATGCTTTATTTCATCTTTTGTGATGTACTTATAAAAGACAATATCTTTTGGATTAACCTTTTCATTCTTTATTGTCTTGCCAAATCTAACGAAGAATGAATTGATACCATCTATTGTCGAAATGATATAAGCTTGATCAACACTCATGTTTTGAATTAATATACCATCGCAAAGCTTAGATAAAAATTTATCTATATCTATTGCAGATTTAGTTTCTTTGATGAATGTTTCGCTCTTGAACACACGTGTAGAATCGCTAACAACAATCTTATCTAAATCGATATTCAAAACCCCTAAGTTGTCTTTAACCATTTGCCAATATCTCGTTGTCTATTTGTTGTAGCTTATATTTCATTACATCTGAAATTGAATATGATTTATTTAATCTCAAATCTATAAGCTCATCTTTTTCAATGTTATATT
>JAEEGL011992978.1_pt1 | contig 18634 bp, 22 predicted proteins | sample 9134231 | NCBI WGS metagenome assembly JAEEGL01 (sample SAMN16246548, study PRJNA631951) | gut metagenome | biome: gut microbiome; feature: rumen; material: fiber-attached | host: Bos | place: Iran: Karaj | collected 2018-10 | reverse complement strand
GCAGGACTACATCCCGACAGACGAGGAGCTCGCAAAGTCGCTTGAGAGCCTGCCGCAGATGTAATCACTGACTTCATAAGGAGTGTTGTCTCTTGAACAACATGCAGTTTCTTTCGGCTGCATTTCTGGCGCTTCCGAAATTCGACACCTTTTATCTGATCATCGGCGCGATCGCGCTTGTGCTGCTGTTTGTGCTCAAGACGATCAAAAAGGTACTGCGGATCGTGCTGTGCGTCGTCGCAGCCATTGCACTGGTGATCTGGCTCTCCAGCAAGTTCGGCATTGAGCTGCCGTTCTCGCTGCCGTTCCTGTGATACGGCACAACCAAAAGCAAAATCTGCGCAGATACGGTCATTTCGTATCTGCGCAGATTTTTGTCTGCGGATGATTTCCGGCAGTCGGTGACGGGGTCGCCGCTCCGATTGTCCGCATCACGGGCAAGTTGACATTTTCCGCATTTTGCGCTATACTTATAAGGAGAATGCGCAGAACCGTCGGTTCCGCGCAGGAAGCGTTTTCTGAGATGATTCCGATGCGAAAGTGAGGTGTTTGCCGTGCTGGAGGTCACGCTGCCGGGCACGGGCGGTACGATGCCGCTGAAAAACCGCTGGCTGACATGCTGTCTGCTGCGGCAGGAGGGCGAAACGGTGCTGATCGACTGCGGCGAGGGCACGCAGATCGCGCTGCGCTGCGCCGGGAAAACCGTTCAGCGGCTGCGGCTGCTCTGCTTCACGCATTATCACGCCGACCATATCAGCGGGCTGCCCGGGCTGCTGCTCTCGATGGGTCTGGACGGACGCACCGAGCCGCTGATGCTCGCGGGTCCGAAGGGGCTGCGCAGAGTGGTCGAGGGGCTGCGGGTCATCGCGCCGGAGCTGCCCTTTTCGCTGGAATTCACCGAGCTTGCGGGCGGCGAACAGCTCCGTGCCGCCGGGCTGCTGATCGAGCCCTTTGCCGCACAGCACACGCTGCCGTGCCTCGGCTACCGCATGACGCTGCCGCGGGCGGGCAAATTTGACCCGGAAAAGGCAAAGGCGAACAATGTCCCGATGCGGGCGTGGGGGCTGCTGCAGAAGCAGGAGACCGTCGGATACGAGGGCGTGACCTATCACCGCGATCAGGTGCTCGGACCGAGCCGCCGCGGGATCGTCGTGACCTACTGCACCGACACGCGCCCCGTTGCGGCGATCGCGCAGTACGGCGTTGACTCCGATCTGATGATTCTGGAGGGCATGTACGGCGAGCCCGACAAGCGCAAAAAGGCGCTCGAAACCAAGCATATGATGTTCACCGAGGCGGCAGAGCTCGCGAAGGAGGCGGGCGCACGGACACTCTGGCTGACGCATTACAGCCCGTCGCTGCCCGACCCCTGCAGCTGGCTGGACGCACCGCGCGCGATCTTTCCGCAGACCTTCTGCGCCGCCGACGGGCAGTCGGTCGACCTCTGCTTTCAGGAGGAATCGAGAGAAATTGAATGAGAAATGAGAAGTGAGAAATGAGAAATGGTCCCGGTGCCGTGTGTTGCGCGAAACGGGCACGGCTCTGCGTAAATGGACCCGGAGGGAAATGCCGGCGCGGGCTCCGCGCCAACTTCTCACTCCTCACTCCTCACTGAACCTCCTCACTTCTCACTCCTCCCTCCTCCCTTTCATTCCGCATTTTTGTCCCACAAATTCTGATTCACCGCCGGAACCCCGGTTTGCCGCGCGCAGACCGGGGCTCCGGGCACATTTCCGGCAGGAAGGAGACGACCCATGCAAATCTGCCAGCCCGTTTTTCCCGGCAGCGGCATCCGCTGCACCGAGGTCATCGACCCGAAGCTCCACGGCTGCCTGCTCAGCCTGCATTTTGCCGTCCCGCGCGATGCCCGCACCGCCCCGATGCACGCGCTGCTCACCGACCTGCTGACCGCTGCCTCTGCCGATTATCCGGAGATCGGGGCACTCTCTGCCCGGCTCGACGCGCTCTATGCCGCCGACCTCTCCGCCTCGCTCATTCTCTGCGGCGACAGCACCGACCTGCACTTCACAGCCTCATGGCTCGACGACGCCCTCACGCCCGACCGCCTGCCGATCACCGATGCGGTTCTTGAACTTGTGCTCGGCTGCCTGCTGCGTCCCCATGCGCGGAACGGCAGCTTTGACCCCGCGCTCTTTGCGGTCTGCCGGCAGAATCTGATCGACGAGATCGACGGCATCCTCGGCAACAAGCGCGAATATGCGCTGCAGCTCGCCGCCGAGACTGCCTTTGCCGGAGAGCCCGCCGCGATCCCGCCGCAGGGTGACCGCGATCTCGCGGAGACGGTCACGCCGCAGGAATGCTTTGCACTCTGGCAGGATATCCTGCAGACGGCACCGATCGAGATCATTGCCGTGCTGCCGCGCGAAAACCCGCAGATCACAGCGGCGCTCCGTGCGGGCTTTGCCGGCATCGCACGAACACCCCGACCCGTCACATGGCTGGCGCCGAGCCCCTGCCGCGCCGAGCCCGTGCTCGCAGAGGACGCGATCGCGGTCAGTCAGTCAAAGCTCGTGCTGGTCTACAAATACCGCAATATCCCGCGCCGCACCGCCGAGCTGCTGACGAAGATGCTCTCGGGCACCGGCACCTCGCTGCTCTTTGTCAATGTGCGCGAGCGCGAGGGGCTCTGCTATGACTGCTCCGCGACGCACTCGGCGCTCAAATGTGCCGTCGTGATCGAATGCGGCGTGCAGCCCGGACGCGAGCAGGCAGCCGCCGACGCGATCTGCGCGCAGATCGAAGCGCTGCAGACGGGCGATTTCCCCGATTCGCTCTGCGAGGAGGCAAAGCTCAGCACCGAATATGCCGCAGCGCTCGCGCTCGATTCGGCATCGGGCATCGAAAACCGCGTGGCTGCCGCCTATTGCTGCGGTGAGACGCCCTCGCTGACCGTTGCGGACAGTGCCGTGCGGGCGCTGACCCGCGCAGACCTCACCGAAGCCGCATGCAGGCTCAGGCTCGACACCGTGCTGATGCTGCACGGCACAGAAACGGAGGCGAATCCATGACCCGGACGCGCATCACGGACCCGCTGACCGGTGAAAGCTGCATCTGCATCCGCGAAGAGGGCGCCCCGGAGCTCCGCATCATGGAGCAGCCGGGCTTTCACACGGTCTCGGCACAGCTCGGCGTGCGCTGCGGCTCCGTCTGCTGCCGCTACCGCAAAAACGGGCAGATCTTCACGGTCCCGGCGGGCACGGCGCATTTTCTCGAGCACAAAATGTTCGACAGCCCCGCAGGCGACATGGCAGTGCGGTTTGCAGCGCTCGGCGCCTCGGAGAACGCCTTCACCGCCTTTGACCGCACCGTCTATTATTTCTCCGCACAGCAGAATATCCCGCAGGCGCTGCGGCTGCTGCCGGCGCTCGTGCAGACGCCCTGGTTCCTGCCCGACCGCGTCGACCGGGAGCGGCTCATCATCGGGCAGGAGATTCAGGAGTATTCGCTCGATTCCCCCGAGGACAGAGTCTTTTTCCAGCTGCTTGAGGGGCTTTATCACGCACACCCGGTGCGCTGTGACGTCGCCGGGAGCCTCAGCAGCATCGCGGAGATCACCCCGGCGCTGCTCTATCAGCTTCACCGCGATTTTTACCGCCCGGACAATATGGTTCTGTGCTGTGCGGGCAATCTCACCGAGGAGCAGGTGCTTGAAGCCGCCGCCGGGCTGCATTGTGAGACCGCAGAGCCGCTCCCGGAGGTGCTGCTCCCCTCAGAGCCCGGCACGCCGCGTCTGCCGCTGATCCGCAGTGAGATGGATGTCGGCAAGACGCAGTTTGCGCTGGGGTTCAAGTCGGCGCCGGTGCAGGGCACAGAGCTGCTGCGGCAGACCCTGCTCGGAGAGCTCGTGCTCGATCTGCTCGCCGGTCCGTCGTCGCCGTTTTACCGGTCGATGCTCTCGCAGGGGCTGATCAACGACACCTTCGCGACCAGTGCCTTCACGGGCAGCAGCTGGTTTGCGCTGATCGCCGAGGGCGAATCCGACGAGCCCGAGCGCGTGCGGGAGGCATTCTTTGCAGCCGCCGCCGATGCGTGCAGAACCGGCATCGACGAACAGCGCTTTGCCGAGCTCAAGGCTGCGGCATACGGCGATGCGGTGCTCTCGTGCAATTCGCCCGCTGCCTGCGCCGAGGCGATGCTCGATGCGGCGATGTGGGAGATCGACTCGCCCTTTGCGCGCACGGCGCTGCTCCCCGCGCTCACGCCCGAGGACGCCTGCCGCTGCATCGCGGAGCGCCTGATGCCCGCGCAGAGCTGTCTCTCGGTCATCGACCCGAGCCCCGCGGAGTGATGTGCCCGGAGCCGCACTGCGGGCATTCGCCGAAAAATACAGTTTGGAAAGAAAGGATCCGACATGCCGAAAATCGTATGGGAGGGCAATCAGAAGGCGTGGGGATTGCCCCACAGCGGAGAACCGCTGCATCCCAATGCAGTCAGAATCAAAACATCCGAGCAGCCGTTCAAAGACAGCTTGCCTTACGGCATCCCGCCAATGCTGATCTGTTTCCTGACGGTGTTTCTGAAAGCGTTCCTGAATCGGGAGTCGCCGATCGACCCGCGCTTCCTGCTGCCTGCAATGGTGATCGGATTGACCGTTGCCTTACCTCTGCACGAGCTGATGCACGCGATCTGCTACCCCGCGCAGGCTGTGGTTTGGGTCGGATTGTGTCTGCGCAAGGCTGCGGCTTATGCAATTTCGTTCTGTCCGCTCACACGACGAAGGTATGTCATCATGTCGCTGGCGCCCGCGCTGCTCGGCATTGTGCCGCTGACCGCGTTCATTTTTCTTCCGGTCTCATGCAAGCCGCTGCTGACATTCTGCATGGTGTCTGCGTTCACAGGGCTGATATCGCCCTGCCCGGATTATATGGACGTCATCGCCGTGCTATGGCAGACAGAGCCGGAGGATATGATACAGGCTGCAAATGACGGTCTGTATCAATTCCGACCGCACACGGAGCGTTGATCTGACCGGTGAAATCAAAAAAGGAGAGACCGCCATCCAAACGGTCTCTCCGATTTTTATTTTTTGCTTCTGGCATTGCGCGCACCGCCCCGGCGTTCGCTGCCGCGGCGCAGATCACAGCGCTTATCCTCGCTGACCTGCTTGAAATGCTGCAGTTTGTCCTCAAAGCTCATCTCCGACTGCGGCACGGAGCGCTTGGGCTCATAGACGCGCGGCTTGCCGGGATCGCGCGGCTTTTTCTGCTTCTGGGCTGCGGGCTTCTGCTCCGCCGCCTGCCGCAGAGACAGACTCAGCCTGCCCTGTGCGGTCTGATCGAGCACCTTCACGCGCACGGTGTCCTGCTCCTGCACAAAATCGCGGATATCGCGCACAAAGCTGTCGGCGATCTCCGAAATATGTACCATACCGGTGACCTTCACAGGCTTTCCGTCCGCGTCCTGCACCGTGATCTCCACAAACACGCCGTACTGCGCGATGCTCTTGACTGTCCCCTCATAGATCGATCCGATTTCCAGCTGCATAGCCCTTCCCTTCACGCGCTCAGTTTCTGGAGGTATCATAGAAGCGGCGCTCATTCGGGTAGGCATAGTTGAGCTGTTCGATCGCAGCCTTTTCCATATAGCCCTCGATGTCATCTGCCTCTACAAATTTTTCCAGTTCCATACGCTCTGCATCCGCGATCTCGATCGCATGCTCCAGCTCCGAGATCTCCTGCCGCTTCTCGATCAGCGTCCCCTGCGTTGTGATGATCTGCACGATGCACACAACGATCACTGCCGCGATCACCGTTCTGGTCACGATCCATTCGATGATGCTGCGGCGCTTTTCCTTCTGACCGCGCTTGCGTTCTCCCTTATTGTGTTCCATAATGCTCTCTCCGTTGTCCTTTGTTCTGCCCGGTCTCCCCGGGTATGCCTATCTATTCTCTATTATAGCGCATTTCGCCGGAGGGGTCAAGAGGTTCCGGCGAAGTTTTTTTCGGTTTTCGCAAATTTTTTGCGGTTTTGACGAAAAAATCGCGTGACCGGCGTGCCGCCGCCATGAAAGCAGCCCCGGCTGTCACCAGATAGAGCGCCAGCCCGAGCACTGCGCCGAGGATCATCCAGAGCTCCGCGCGCCCGTTGCCGAAGCTGACCGCGTAGCACTGCACCAGCAGAACGCAGCCTGCGGCATAGAGCGCATCCTCGAGCACGACCGCAATCGCCGGATGCGGCAGCAGCACGCGCAGCAGCCGGAAGCAGTCCAGCAGCAGCCCGAGCCCCAGCCCGAGCACACAGCTCCCGAGGAAGAGCCATGTCTGCGCACGCACCGGCATCAGATAATCCGACAGCGCCATTACCGCAGCAGCCTCCCGAACAGCCCGCGCGGCTCGGTGCGGTCGCGGTCGCCGTAGCGCAGAGCGGCGATCTCGCCGTGGATCTCCAGTGCGCCGCTTGTCATGTTCAGCTCCCCGACCGTCAGCCCGCGCCCGAGCACGGTCAGTGCGCCCAGTGCGGTATACAGCAGAACGGTGCGGTCGTCAAAGCCGGTGACCGCCGTGACGCCCGAGAGCATCAGGTGTGCGCGGTCTCTCAGGATCAGCTCATGCTGTGTCTGCTCCATGTGACAGCCCTCCCATCACCGCAGTATATGCGGCGGAACGGGCGCTTATTCCGGCTTTGCGCTGAAATCTGCAAAATGCGTTTCGAGCAGCTCGACTGCCTGTGCGCCGTTCATCAGCTCGGTCAGCGCCGCCGTGACCTCCGCATACACGTCGGTTCTGATTTCCAGCAGCATGGTCACCTGCTCGCCGAAATCCTGCTCCGCGATCATCACGCCGTATTTCGGCAGCAGATAGATCACGGTCGGGTAGAGGTCATAGCCGATGACGAGCCGGACGCGGTTCGCCTCGCAGAGATGCCGGATCTGCGCCGACTTGACCGCCGCCGCCGCCGCCTCGGAGTAGGCGCGCACCAGCCCGGGCGCCCCGAGCAGCACCCCGCCGAAATACCGTGTGACCACACAGCAGACATCGGTGAGCCCTGCCTTCTGCAGCACATTCAGCACCGGCAGACCGCCTGTGCCCTGCGGCTCGCCGTCATCGCTCGAGCGTGCCTGCCCGTTTCGCAGATTGTATGCCCAGACATTGTGGCGCGCCTTGTGGTGCTTCGCCTTCACCTGTGCGACCAGCGCGGCGCAGGTATCTGCGTCCGGTGCGGGGAAGAGCTGCGCGATGAACTCCGAGCGCTTCTCCGTCACGGATGCCTCACAGGGCGCCGCGGGCGTGAAATATTCCGTCATCTCACTGCACCGTCAGCGTAAAGGGCAGATATTCAAACTCGAACACCGTGCCCTCGGAATTCGAGACCTCCTTGCTCTCAAGCCGGAACTGATAGACCGTGCCGGGCTTGGAGTCGGCAGGCAGGTCGAAATAGCAGGTGAACAGCGAGCCGTCCGCGGTCAGATTCGCGCCCGCGGCAGCCGAATAGCCCAGAAGCTGCTTTTTCACATTGGCGGCGCAGGTCGACGAGATGCCCTGCGTGACCGTGCCGTCGAGATATTCGGTGAAGAGCCCGTCGGTGAAGACCGGCGTCAGCGCCGGGTCGTAGATCATGCGGATGCCCATGAAGGCGATGCCCGGGTTGTTCCTGATCGAGACGGTCACGGGCACATGCTTGGCGCCCGCCTTCGCGGTGATACTGTCCCCGTAGAGCGTGCTGACAGTGCCGGTTTGTTTGTTCGATCTCGTCGTCGATGCAGCAGTGGTCTGCGCCGCACCCGAGGCGGTCGTCTGCCCCTGCGCATCCGTGTAGACGGTCTGTGCAGCCGTCTGTGTCCCGCCGCCCGCTGCCGTGCTGCCGTCCGAGGTCGGCGGCTCGGACTGCCATGCGCCGGTCGTACCTCGCAGATCCCGGCTGTCCTCCGCCTGGCTGTCACCGCCGGCAGGCTGTGTCTGCTCTGCGGTGCTCTCCTGCGGCGCGGTCTCGCTCAGGCTGCTGCTCAGATCGGTGACATCACCGGAGGTGCTGCTTTCCCGATTGCTGCATGCGGTCGCTGTGAGCAGCAGCAGCGCCGCGAGACAGCATGCGATTCTCTGTTTGTTCTGTGTCATGAGGTTCTCCTTTCAAATTCAGCCGGGAGCCTGCGGACATTTTCCCGCAGCTGCTCCGCAGGCAGACGCTTCACCGAGATCACGGTCAGACGCGGCACGGCAGCGGCGATGCGGAGCAGCTCGGCATCGGGCTGCGGCGCGATCACAATGACCGCGGCTGCGGGGTCGTGCGTGAGCACATGCCGCAGCAGAACGGAAAACCGTCCGCTGATCGTATCGGGCAGCGCGGCAAGCAGCCGCAAAAGCTCCAGTGCCGCAGCAGGACCCGTCTGTGAGGCGGTCTCCGCGGGCTTGCCGCCGAGCTCCGTATTAGCCAGAAAGCGCACGGGGATCCGCGCATGTGCCGCCGCGTACAGATAGGACGCGCAGACGCGGATCGCCAGCTCAAAGAGCGCATGGTCGGAGACGCGGTCGCGGTCGGTCGGGCGCGTTGCCGAATCGAGCAGAACGGTCATGCTCGGCGCGGCAGTCTCCTGATACTGCCAGACCATCGGCGATTCCGAGCGTGCGGTCGCGCTCCAGCAGATATCGCGCATCGGGTCGCCGTCCGCATAGGGGCGGATGCCGCAGATCGCGAAGCGGTCGGGGATCAGCGTGCGGTTGAGGATATATTCCCCCGAAAACCCCGGCGGCACGGCGGTCTGCAGATCGACCGGCGTGACCGCGGGCAGCACGCGCAGCGTCGCCTGTGCGGCGGGATAGGGCTGCGAGAGCTCAGCGGTGCCGAAGAGATCGGAGAGCACGAGCACCGCATGCGAGACCGTAAAGATTCCGCGCTTGGTGCACTTCACCTGCCATCTGCGCTCGATACGCCGATAGGGGCGCAGGCTGAAAAAGCTCGACACAAACCGTGCGCCGTCCGAGACCGCCGACTGCCCCTGCGCGAAGACCAGCGAGGCATCGGTCGTCAGCTCCGCCTTGACCCACGGCAGCGGGAGCAGCTTTTCGCTGCACACGGTCTCGATCAGCTGCACCGTGTCGCCCTCGCTGACCTCCTCCGCGGAGAAGGCGAGCGAATAGCTGAGTCTGCGGTAGCCGAAGCGCCGCAGCAGCCATGCCGGGAGCATCACCACTGCACCGCAGAGCAGCAAGATCAGAAAGAGCGTCATGTCTTCTTCACCGGGACGCTCTCAAGCAGCTCGGCGGTCAGATTCAGCGCTGCTTCGGTGTCGGAGAGCAGACTGCCCGACGCATGGAGCCGGTGTGCGCAGACCGCGGAGAACACCGCCTTGACGTCATCGGGCAGCAGATGATCTCTGCCCGCGACGGCGGCATTTGCCTGCGCCGCTCTGCGGAGGGCGAGTGCGGCTCGCGTGCTCAGACCGAACCGGAGCTTCGGGTGTGAGCGCGTCGCATCTGCGAGATCGAGGATATAGTCGAGCACTGCCGGCGACGCCGAGACCGTGCGCACGGCAGCCTGTGCCGCCGTGACCGTCTCCGGGTCGGTGACGGCAGTGACCGCGTCAAGCGGGTCGGCGGTCCGGCGGTCGGCAAGGACCTCGCGCTCGCGGTCACGCGGCGGCTGCCCCATTTTCAGCCGCATGAAAAAGCGGTCGAGCTGTGCCTCGGGCAGCGGAAAGGTGCCCTGCATCTCGATCGGGTTCTGCGTTGCGAAGACGAGAAACGGCTCGGGCAGCGGATATCTCGTGCCGCCGCCGGTCACCTGACGCTCAGCCATGCACTCGAGCAGACCCGACTGCGAGCGCGGTGCCATGCGGTTGATCTCGTCGGCGAGCAGCAGATTGGTGAACACCGGACCCTTGCGGAACTGCATCTCGCGGGAGCCGTCCGGGCGCTGCGCGAGCATCTCAAAGCCGGTCAGATCGGCAGGCATGAGGTCGGGTGTGCACTGGATGCGCCGGAAGTCGCAGCCCGCAGCCCGTGCCATCGCCTTGACCAGCGTGGTCTTGCCGGTGCCGGGCAGGTCCTCCAGCAGAACATGTCCGCCGCACAGAAGCGCGAGGATCATCTTCGAGACGGTGTCATCCGCGCCGAGAATCACCGCAGATACGGCTTTTTTCAGGCTTTCGGCGAGTGCGGGGATATCAGAGAGCGTGACAGCTTGCATGAGCAGCCTCCTTTTTGCGGGAAACGGCGGTTCCGCCGTGTTTGCTTCATTCCGGGCAATGCCCGCATCTTATCTTATTAGTATATCATGAAACGGTGCATTTGTCAATTCGGATAGAAGTTAGAAATTAGAAGTGAGTTAGAAGTGAGAAATGAGAAGTGAGGAGTTGTTCCGGGCGCCGTTTTTTCGCGTGGGCACAGAAAAAAGGCATTCCCCCTTTTTTCGGGAGAATGCCCGGTCGGAAACCTTATGACTGCCCATTATCGCGTTTTCGGCTCAGACACAGGCTCAGAAACAGCAGTGCAGCGGCAGACATTGCCAGCAGCGTCCCGCCTTCGTCGCCCGTTTTCGGCGGCGGCGCATCCGTCAGAGCGGTTTGTGATCGCTCCGACGCGGCTGTCTCCGTGACAGCCGTCACGGAGACCGTCGTTTCGGTCTGCGTCTCCGATGCGGGCGGTTCCGTTTCTTCGGCTTCGGTCTCACCGGAAAGATTCCGTCTGATCTGTGCGATCTCGCTGTCCGTCAATCCGAGTTCCCTGATATACGCCTCTGCCATCCCGGCAAGATCATCGCCGGGCTCCGGCGCTTTGTGAAACAGCAGAGACAGATATTCGACGATCAGCGACCTGACCGTGGGCTCCAGCTCTGCGGGAACCGGCTGCTGGATGCCGTCAACCACATGGTAGTAGTTCTGATAGGTGACGGCAAAATCATCCTGCACGGTCTCAAGCCCGGCGCCCATCAGGCATTCCAGCAGTGCACAGGTGACGCCTGTGCGGAGCTTTCCCTCCATGCAGTGAATCAGATAGGGTCCCTCGTGCTCACCCAGAAACCGCAGCGTTCCTGTCATCGAGCAGCGGAACGAATCCGACGCATACGCCGTCGTCATGTCGGCAAAATAGATATCGCAGCCGGAATAATAGGTCTCCGCATAGCCGGGGTAGGCTTCCGCGACCGCCCTGTTCTCCGCGAGGTTCAGAACGGTCCGGACCCCGGCTTTTTCCGCCTCGCGGTCTGCATAGGCATTCCGCCCGAGGGTCGGGTCGACCGGGCTGGACGAGCGGTACAGGATCCCCTCGCCGATCGTTCCGGCGGTGACCGTGCGGAAATTGGCGAATTCCGCATCGGAAAGCCCGGGGTAATCCGCCCGTTCGGCTGTGCGGCGCAGATCGTAGAGGCTGAGATATCCGCTGACGGCGCTCTCCGCCGCAAGCACCGGCATCTGCGGTCTCATGCAGGCGCAGGCGAACAGCAGCGTCAGTGCTGCCGCAAGCCGTTTCTTTCCCGGTATCATCATGTTTTCTCCTCACTGTATTTTCAGATAGGCGTCGAGAATGATTTCCGCGTGATCGAAGGCGAGCCCGCTGTTGGCGGTGATCGCAAAGCCCTGCGCGGTTTTGCGGAGCGCTGCCGTCAGCACGGTGCCGCCGCTTGTCAGCGTCAGTGTATAGACATCGCCGCTCTGCTGCACATCGAGCGCAAACCACTGTGCATCGAGCGCGTCGTCGCCGCTCAGCACCGTGCAGCGCTCTTCATCGACCGCCGCAGTGTAGGCGCAGCTGATGACTCTGCCGCGCGGGTCGCGGGCAACAGCGCTGTAATTGCCGACCGGAATGAGCGTCTCCGCGGTCACGCCGGTCTCCTCCCGCAACTCGCGCGCCGTTGCCTGTTCGAGCGTTTCGTCGCTTTTCAGGAAGCCGCCCGCCAGCGCCCAGTGATTCATGTACGGATGCTCGCCGCGCCGGATCAGCAGCAGATCGCGGATTTTGCCTGCGCGCCTGCCGAAGATCGCCATATCCACGGCGACCGACGGGCGGAAATAGCTGTCGATATTGTAAGCGCCGAGGAACAGCTGCTCGTCGTTCTCCTCGCCGAGCGATTTGGCTGCGAAGGCGGTTTTCAGCTCCTCCTTCGAGCGCTGCGAATAGAACAGCGGAATGACGCCGTTGATGTGGTCGGCGCCGCGCGGGGTGAGCCAGAGCCTGCCGTCGTGCAGCTCCATGAGCTTGTTTTCGAGCACGAACGCGACCTCATCCCTGAAATATTCGCAGAAATCGAGCCCGAAGCGCGCCCGGAACGCCGCCAGATCGACGAACGCGAAATAGAACGCGACCGAGACCATTTTTGCGATGCTCTCCTCCTTCGGCAGCCGATAGATATCCTGGATCGGGAATCTGCCCTCGGTGATCGCTTTGCGGTAGCGCTCCATGCGCTTTTCCGCCGCGCCGAGATTGTAGGCGAGATAATCCATGCCGAAGGACTGCGCGCCGAGCCCCATGCCGACATACGGCATGCCTTCGATCACGCGCTTTGTCAGGTAGTCGCTGGTGCCGTAGTCGCCGGGCACGCGGCTGAAGGTGTTTTTGCCGATGTTCGCCCGATAGCCGCATTCGGTCAGCAGATCGTATGCCAGCCGGTACTGATACACCGCCTTATAGATCGAGACGCCGCCTGCCTCGTGCTCGAGCTTCGTGCCCTTGTAGCGGTTGCGGTAGAGCGTGATGTGCTCGGGGTTGAGCCCGGCCGCATAGCGGAGCGTGTTGCGGAAATCGGCGTCGGTCTGATAGAGAAAGCCGAACATCAGGTCGATATTGAAGCTCTGAAAGCCCGCCGCACGGATATTGGCAACGGCTCTCTCATAGACCGATGCAGAGCCCTCGCGTCCGAGTTCGGCGAGCAGCCGCTCCGAGACGGTCTGCACGCCCATGCTGATCCTGCGGTAGCCCAGTTCATAGAGCGCCCTGATCTTTTCCGGCTCGTTCGCCGCGATGACCGGCGTGGTCTCGACGCTGAACACCACGCCCTCCTCAAGATCGAACAGCGTCCGCACCGCTTCGGTGATGCGCGTGAGGTTTTCGACCGAGAGCCTGGTCGGCGTGCCGCCGCCGAGGTCATAGCCGACGATCTTCTTCCCTCTGAGGATCTCCGCATACATCCGCATCTCCTGCAGCAGCAGTTCGACATATTCATTTTCAGCATCCTCGGAGGGGTTCTCGAGCACGACATATTCGCAGAATTTGCACCGCGCCTTGCAGAACGGCACATGGATATAGAGCGAGAGCCTGTCGGTCTTCTCCCATTCCGCTTTCAGGAAGCCCGGAATCTCGCCGGGGTCGCCGATGCGGTAAGCCATGAAGGAATGCGGCGTCAGCGGATACGCCGTGTTGGCGTAGTGGTGATAGAGCAAGCCGGTTTCATAGATTTCTCTGCAGTCCATAGGATACTCCTTTCTTTCAGTGCGTCGCGTTTCGGAATCTCTCATTTCAGAAAAATGTTTCTGTGGTAAATCAAAATTTAATCATACAGTTTATCAATATAATCTTTTATGACTTTAGCACATTCATCCGGCTTCTGATCATAAATACAATGATCGCCCGGTAAACACACAATCTCACAGTTTCCGAGCTTTTCAGCATAGACGGAAAGTGTTTTATCCCGAATTTTCTTGCAGAATTCCAGGTATCTGTCATACAGCGTATCGTCATCTGTATCTGGCGCCAGATGAAAGAATTTCAGATAAGTCCCTCTGTCCAGTCCGCCGTCTGCAATCAGTTCATTCTTTGTATTGTAACCGAATTCCGCAGAGATGTACAGCTTCGGCACATCATTCGGAACAAGCATATTCCATGTTTCGTTCATATTGCGGGACATCATGGCATCTTCCTCGATGACAGCAGAATTCTGAAAGGTCAGCAAGGCAAGTGCATACTCCGCACGCTGTTCGGCAGCAGTATAATACGCCTTTTCCGGCAGCATTGTTTTCACCAGAAGATTTCCAAGCCCGCCTGCACCCATTTTATCAAGCCGATACGCACGCAGATACGCAGGATCAGGTTCTGTACGCATCTGATCGGGGGCGTATTCTCTGATCTCCGATGTGTCCATAAATACAACAGCTTCGATCTCCTCCGGGTATTTGCTTACCCAATAGGAAGCATAGATACCTCCGATCGAATGCGGCAGCAGGATATACGGCGCCTCAACACCTGCACTTCTGAGCGCTGATCTGTAATCCGCAACAATGTTTTCGACTGTTCTTTCCTGTGATGTGTTATCGCTGAGCCCGTAGCCCGCACGGTCAATGAATATGACCCGGTTTTCTTCTTCCAGAGCAGCGGTCATTCGTCTCCATGAAAGGCACGGGTCGGGATCACCGAAACCAGCAATCGAAACGATCCTGTGCTGCCCGTTTTCATTTCCGTAAGACAGTACATTTACCGAATGATCTCCTACTGAAACAAGGTGCGAATAGTCGTTTTCCGTCAGGAATTCTCTGTCTTTATTCATTCTGATGCGGCTGTTGATAAAAACGATCAGCCACAAAACAAGCAGACTTAAAACGATGATAAAAACGATTTTGAATGCTTTTTTGATTCTCACAGGCAATCACCTAAATTCCGATTTATCTTAGCAGCACAATTCCTAAAAGGGACTTCGGAATAACAATTCGCAGTCTCTGTGACCGCCTTTGTGTTATTTCTATTATGATAATATCACAAAAACAATAACTTGTCAAGGGGTTTGCAAAATTTTTATCATTTAACTTTTGGGCCGCGTGTCTCCGGCGGTTTTCGGCAGTCCCGGCAAAAAGAAGCAGAAGGGCTGTTTCGGCGATCGGTCACACAAGGGGATTGCTTCTTCGCCGGTGTCAGAAAATGTCGAACCGGCATAGAATAGCAGCGGGGCACAGCGGTGTCCCGAAAGGAGGAATTTCGATGGAGACACAGTTCCTCGTCCCCACGGAAACCTATGCCGAAAAGGTCAGGCAGGTGCTGGCGCGTGCCGGGATCGGCTTCTCGCTCCGCCGCGTGACCGGAAAGGACGGCTGCAGCTTCGCCTTCCGTGCAGCGGCGCCGCCCGCGCAGGTGGAGCAGCTGCTCAGCCGCGCACACATTCCCTACCGGACCGGATGAGGAGGTGCTGTCATGCTCGCACATGCACCGCCGGTCTATTTTGATAACGCGGCGACCTCATATCCCAAGCCGCAGGCAGTCAAAAACGCGGTGTCGACGGCGCTGTGGTTCTCGGGCAATCCCGGGCGCGGCGGGCATCCGCTGGCAGCACGCGCGGGCGAGACCGTCTTTCACGCGCGAGAGACCGCGGCGGCGCTCTTTGACGCAGCACCGGAGCATATCGTCTTCACGCAGAACTGCACCCATGCGCTCAATCTCGCGATCCAGGGCGTGCTCCGCCCGGGCGACCACGTCATCATCAGCAGCATGGAGCACAACGCGGTCAGCCGCCCGGTCGCGGCACTCGCAGCCGCCGGGAAGATCCGGTTCAGCATCGCAGAGGTCTCGCGCGACCCCGCCGAAACGCTCGGGCAGCTCCGGCATCTGCGCCGCCCGGAGACCCGCGCGGTCATCTGCACGCTGGTCAGCAATGTGACCGGGCTGATCCTGCCCTGTGCCGAAATCGCGGCGTTCTGCCGTGCGCACGGGCTGATCTTCATTGCAGACGGTGCGCAGGCGTGCGGCGTCCTGCCGGTCTCGCTGAAGGACGGCATGCAGCTGCTCTGCGCGCCCGGGCACAAGGGTCTGCTCGGACCGATGGGCACGGGTCTGCTGATCTCTGACGGCACCGTGAAGCTGCGTCCGCTGATGCAGGGCGGCACGGGCTCGCAGTCGGCGTCGGCGCGCATGCCCGATTATCTGCCGGATGCGCTCGAGCCCGGAACGGTCAATGTCCCCGGGATCGCCGGGCTTGATGCCGGCATGCAGCTGGTGATGCGGCGCGGCACGGAGGCTGCATTTGCGCAGGAGCACGCGCTCTGTATGCAGCTGACCGCAGCGCTGCGGGAAATACCCGGTGCCAAAATCTACCGCGACGATTCGCGGGATTTCGCGCCGGTCGTGTCGTTTGTGCTGCCCGGCGAGACGCCCGCCGAGACCGGTGCGCGTCTGGCGTCCGGGGGCTTCTGCCTGCGTGCGGGGCTGCACTGCGCGCCGCTGGCACACCGCACGGTCGGCACGCTGCCGGACGGGACCGTGCGCTTTTCGCCCTCCGCTGCGAACACGGCGGAGGAGGTCGCGGCGCTGATCCGCGCACTTGCACCGGCGAAGTAGACAGCGCTGTTCGGAGATGCAAAGCCGGTCGGGCTCCTGTTCGGGGGTCCGACCGGCTTTGTCTGGGTGAAAACGAAATGAAAGTTTGATGAAACTGCGGCGGCTTTCATCTGGATTTCAGGTTGCGGTGCTATGCTGGATGCAGAAAGGGAGGCGATGCACATGAAATCACTCCGGACATCCGCAGCCGCATTTGCGCTGCTGCTGACCGCATTCACCGGCTATGTCGCGCTCGATACCTTCGTGCTGCCGCACACCGCGCAGACCGGCGCCGGGGAAGCGAATTATTCCGCCTTTGCGTCTGAGACCTCTGCGCCGCAGGCGATCCCGCTGTGGCAGTCGCACACCGACGCCGAAAGCACGGCACAGACCGATACACAGACCGATACGCAATCGACCGCCGCACCGGTCTCTGACAGCAGCAGCTACAGCGATGCGCATATACAGATCACGCTCACCGAATACCGGGAATACGACACGGCGATCTATGTCGCGGATATTCAGCTCGATTCGGCGGAATATCTGAAAACCGCATTTGCAAACAACAGCTTCGGCAAGAACATCACCGCGAAAACCACCGATCTCGCCGCGCAGAACAACGCGATCCTCGCGATCAACGGCGATTTCTACGGCACACAGGAGCGCGGCATCGTCATCCGCAACGGCGTGCTCTACCGCGAAACGCCGAGCAGCGCAGACGTCCTGTGCGTCTATGCCGACGGCACGATGCAGACCTATGCGGCGGGCGAAAAGACCGCGCAGCAGATGCTTGATGAGGGCGTGTGGCAGGCATTCAGCTTCGGTCCGGCGCTGCTCACGGACGGACAGGTCGCCGTGGACGCGAATGACGAGGTCGGGCGGGCAATGGCGAGCAACCCGCGCACGGCAGTCGGCATGATCGCGCCGATGCACTATGTCTTTGTGGTCTCCGACGGCAGAACGCAGGAGAGCGCGGGGCTGTCGCTGCAGCAGCTCGCAGTCTTCATGCAGAGCCTCGGCGTGCAGACCGCCTATAACCTCGACGGCGGCGGCTCGTCCACGATGGTCTTTCAGGGAAATCTCATCAACAACCCGACGACAAGCGGCAGAACGCGCGAAAGGAGCGTGAGCGACATTGTTTACATCGGATGAAAAGCGGCTGGCGCGCGCCGCACTCGATGACGCGCTGCTCGCAGCCTTCTTCGCCCTGTTCGGCGGGGTCTACGAGCTGTTCAGCCATGCGGTCTACTCCTACTGGATGATCTACGCCTTTGCGGTCCCGCTGGTCGGCGGGGTCATCCCGACGGTGATTTTGCTGCTGCGGCAAAAGCTGCCGCCGGTTCGGTCGCTGATGCTGTGGCATTTCGGGCTGGTGACGCTGACGGTCGGCGCGGTGATGCAGGGTGTCGTCGCGATCTACGGCAGCACGAACCGCCTGATCGCGGTCTATCCGGTCGCGGGCGGACTGCTGCTGCTCGCGGGCGCGGTCACATTTCTCCGCGCGAAGCGGTCGAATGCGCAGTGAGTCTATCACAGATGCGGGCGGAAGGATTTGTTCCTTCTGCCCGCGAGGTCATATACTGATTCGCCGTGGCGGTCATGTCAACCCGGTCGCCGTTGGCATTTTCAAGGATAAGTATGAAAAACATGGTTGCACCCCCTTTACTAGTTTGAGCCGGATGTGCTATAATGGAAAAAACGGAGTGCAAGCTCTCTGCGCTAAATCGGAATTTTGAGGAGGATTTTATAATGAATGATCTATGTATGATAATAAAAGAAATGGTGAAACCGAATTTCCTGAATATCAGAACATCTATCCAGACCTATGACAGAGATGCGATATGCTGCGGTGCTCCGTGTTGGAGATGGGCATATCATGCACTTCATTCAGCTGATAAATGGTTTATTAATCCTTGTGTATATGATGAACCGCCTTTTCATGAAGAAGGACTTGATAATCCCGACAAGCCTGCTTCTGTTATCTTATCTGATGAGCAGCTTCTTGATTATCTTGACAGTGTAGAGAAAAAAACTTTCGCATATCTTGATTCGCTCACAGATGAGATGCTGTATGAATGTCCTGAAAACTGTGAACATACGAGAATGGAACTGGTACTGAGACAATTCCGCCACATATCGTTCCATACAGGAATGCTTAACGGACAGACTGCTGTAGCAACAGGAAAATTTCCGATGTGGGTATCTCAGGCTGACAAATATGTTGATGACGGTATTTTTTTCGGTAGATACAGAAAAGGACAAGTTACAAAATAAGTTATGATAATGTTAATCTGATTTATCGCAGCAACAGGGCAGGCATAAAGCCCACCCCATCACACATTCAGCGCATTGCGTGTCATACGATAGATCTCCAGCCGCGACAGCGATTTCGGACTATTGTTGGTCTGATTCACTGTGCGGCTGCTGCCGTTTTCGGGGCTCAGTCT
>JAEEGL015868617.1_pt1 | contig 18635 bp, 12 predicted proteins | sample 9134231 | NCBI WGS metagenome assembly JAEEGL01 (sample SAMN16246548, study PRJNA631951) | gut metagenome | biome: gut microbiome; feature: rumen; material: fiber-attached | host: Bos | place: Iran: Karaj | collected 2018-10 | reverse complement strand
TACAAGCCACAGGATAAGATCCGCATCCGCAAATGTACTCCATGCACTGGATACCATGTAATCGCCGAGTTTGCTGCGTGACTTATGGATACCGGGAGTATCGAGAAATACTATCTGTCCTCTTTCATCCGTAAACACTCCTCTCGCCTTCTTACGGGTGGTCTGAGGTTTGGGTGAAGTGATTGCGATCTTCTGTCCGATTATTCTGTTTACAAGAGTGGATTTGCCGACGTTTGCTTTGCCGATGACGCCGACAAATCCTGATTTTTTATCTGCCATATACATTCCTTAGAATCCGCCATCCGGGGACGGTTCTCTTGTCCGCCATCTGGGGACGGTTCTCTTGGTCCGAGAACCATGGACCAAGAGAACCGTCCCCAATGGCATATTATTTCTTTTCTTCGGGAGCCTTGGGCTGTGTCTGGGGCTTTACCTGAGGTGCTCCCTGGTTCATTGTATTCTGATATGCTTCGTACTGAGCCTTCTGCTTGGCAGCTGCCTTGGCTGCAAGCTTTGCTGCTCTCTTTTCGGAACCCATGTAAAGGATCCACTTTACGATTGCGAAGATAATTGCTCCCCAGAAAATGAGGTAAATGAAGTGTGATACGAACCATACTGCGAAGTTCTTGAAGAAGGTTGCTATATCTTCAAGCTGCTCTTCAAATCCGTCCTTCATTCTCTCCCAGGTGGTGGGCTCTTCATAAACAACGGGAGTATACTCTACAACTTCGCTGATGTTTAAGTATACGGTTGCGTAGTTAACTTTGTTGTCGAAAGTTCTGAGCTGGCTTTCCATGCTCTCGATCTGATATCTGACATTTGCAAGTCTGTCCTCGATATAGATCATGTCTTCGATGGTCTCTGCTTCTCTGAGGAACTCCTCAAGACGTGCTTCCTCATCTCTCAAAGTCTTCTTATGTGCTTCGAGGTCAACATATGTAAGAGTGATATCTTCTACGTTCTGACTTCTGTTGGTGATGTTTCCCGCATTACCGATCTGCTTGATAAACTCATCTAGTTTCGCTGCAGGGATTCTTACGGTAAGATCCGCATGTCTCTCAACCACTTCACCATGATAACGGCTTCCGTTATAGGTATTGATGGATTCAAGATATCCGCCGGCTGCGTTTACGTAGTTCTCTACATCCGCATAAAGCTGATCGAACTCCTTGGTCTCTACATCGAGGTATGAAGTAGTGACCAGTTTTCTGCTGGTATCAATGGCTGCAGAAGGCTGAGCACTGGTTGAACCCGAATCGTCGACCTTCATTTCATAGTTGTCGAAACCGTAATCATACTCGTAATCCGCTATAGATTCTTCAGCATAATAATCCGCGGTGTTCACAGCCTGAGGTGCTACTGCGTAATTCGAACCGCTGTCGGCGGCCGATCCGCAACCTGCAAGCATTGATACGCTTACCGCACCTGCAATTATCAGTTTTCCGAAAAGATTCATTTTTTTCATAATGTTCCTCCTGCAAAATAAAACTGTTTACAGCAGATTCTCCACTTTTCCGAAGAGCTTTTCATTATCACGGATGAGCTTTTCGTTACCTACGACAACAAGCTTGTTGTCCGACATCATCTCTTTGATGTATTCGGAAGTCTTCCTGATGTCCTCAGGAGTACAGTCCAGAACCTCATCCCTGATCTTCTGAAGATCTTCTTCGGTAATACCCGTCATATATGAGTTAAAACTACGGGAGCCTCTTGCGGAAGGTGTGAGGGGAAGGTCCATATCACTGATAGTACCGATGATAAGTTTTGTCATTCCTCTCTCATCTGCATCGAAGCCGGCAACAGCCTCTGCTGCCCCTTCATATACATCGACGGTTTTTGTAAGGTTCGGGTCACGATATGATACAAAATATCCTGTTCCGGCAGGAGTAAAGGAATTTACAACGCCGTAAGCGCCTCCCTTAACTCTTACGTTCATCCAGAGATAATCATATCCGAGGAAAACTTTAAGCACTTTAAGAGCTCCGTTAAAAGTAAGACCGTGTCTGTCATATCTTCCTGCCCTGCAGACAAATACGACCTGACCCGAAGTGATAAGGCCTTCGTTGTTACGTACAAGCTCTATGGTCTGAGAAGCGGGTCTGTGCTTTTCGGTGAAAAGTTCTTCTTTGAAAGAAGCGATTCTTTCTTTTAACAGATCTGCTTCGGAATTATCTCCGGTAAAATCAACGATCAGGTTCTCGGGTCTTAAGATAAGTTCCAAAACATACTTAAGATTCTCGGTCATGATGCCAGCCTGTGCATCATAATCATTAAGAAGATCGCAGATAAATCTGTAATAAGAGATTCCTTTGATCAGATCCGAGTATGCCGACTGCTTTGAAACGGATGCCATAGCTCTTGCCACGGCTACGGAATGACCGGATCCGAGGAAGGATGACTGCATGGAATTCTTGATCTCAACAAGGATATCCTTGATCCTCTTAAGATCGGAGAATTTGGAATCGAGAAGTATCTCTCTTATAAGATCAAATGATTCGGAAGATCTTTCATTGAAATACTTGGCCTTTACCTCAAATGTAGGAACGAATCTTTCCCTTTCATGATAGAGGGAATAGAGTTCCGTAGATACATTGAATCCTCCCATTACAAGATCGATCATGGGATTGAGATCTTCATATCTGTGCTCCTTGGTATCAACCATGCTGAGCACGTCACGGAGAAGTCCTACATAAGGAAGATACTGAGTTCCGATCTTATCGGTCTTAAATGCAAGTCTTAAGTATCCGATCTTTCTGGTATCGATCTCATGGAAAATAAAAGGCATGCCATCAACATCGGAAACGTCATTGGTAAGAGGCTCGATCTCTCTCTTAAGATCCGCTCTTGTAAGCATGGGAAGAGACTTGATCGCAGCTTCGGAATCCGGTGTGTCACGGAACTTATTAAGGCCCTCGATCATCTTGTCGATAGCTTTCTTATCCGCAGAGGACAGTGAAGCCTGAATATTATCGAGAAGCTTTCTGAGTTCATTATCTTTGTTTTCCTGTACGCCTTCGGTGGGACGTACGCATACATAGGATCTGTGCTTGTTTCCTATAAAATATTTTCTGACAAGCTTTTCGAAATAGCCGGTCTCTATATTTTCCCTGAGGAAATCATATGCATCTTCCGCTTCGAGGTAATCAAAGGGTTTAGTGTCATCGTAAAGCCACGAATCGAACATGGTGATTCCGTACATAAGTCCCTTGGGATAGCTTCCGAAATCGGCTTCCCTGTAACGGAACTCACTTGAATCGATGGCAGCTCTGAGCGCATTCTTATCAAAGCCCTTCTTTGCGACAGTCTCGATGGTCTCCGTGATGAGCTGTCCGAATCTGGTCTCCATGCTCATTGCCGCATCTTTACCTACGATGGAATAGAAAGGCTGTTTTACGGAACATTCAAGACGGCTCGATACGTCTCCTACAACTCCCTGCTCTACAAGAATCTTGCGAAGGGGAGCTCCGGGATTTGAAACAAGTGCATAGTCGATCATCTCGAAAGCAAGTCTTGTTTTGGTATCAAGCGCTTCATCGAGTGCGAAGTTTACGGAGAAGAATGTATTTTCATCCGCATTCTCTCCTTGGGAAATGGGGCACTGCTTCATAACCTTAACAGGCTGTGAAAAAGGAGTCTGTGCTCCGATGGATGAATCGATATCAAGACGGGTAAATCTGGAGAGATACTTTCTGTCGATGAACTCAAGATCTGACAGCATATCTCCGTTACCGTAGAGATAGATATAGCTGTTTGAAGGATGATAGTATCTTCTGTGGAAATCAAGGAACTGCTCGTAAGTGAGCGAAGGAATATAATCGGGATCTCCGCCGAATTCGACGCCGTATTCATTGTCCGGGAAAAGAGAGAACATGGACTCGGAAGAAATGATATCCTCCGCAGAGGACCTTGCTCCCTTCATCTCGTTGTAGACAACACCGTTAATGATGAGTTTTCCTTCCTCATCATATTCATAGTGCCATCCTTCCTGACGGAAGATGCTCTCGTTCTTATAAACATTGGGATAAAAGACCGCATCAAGATAAACGTGCATCAAGTTCCTGAAATCGGAATCATTGGTGGACGCGATGGGATATACGGTTTTATCGGGGAATGTAAATGCGTTCAGGAAAGTATTGAGAGATCCCTTTGCAAGTTCTACGAAAGGATCCTTAAGAGGAAATTCCCTTGATCCGCACAGTACGGAGTGCTCAAGGATATGGGCAACACCGGTGGAATCGGTGGGAGGTGTCCTGAATCCGACAGCAAAGACTTTGTTGTTATCATCGTTTTCGATGACGGCGATCCTTGCTCCGGTTTTCTTATGTGAAAGCAGATATCCTACAGATGCGATATCCGCGAGTTCTTTCTTTTCAACAAGATCGTAATTTCTTAACTTTTCAATATCCATAATAATCCTTTACAAGTGCGAAGATCATACGGTAAGAAGCGCCAGCTTGCCTCCCTTTAATTCCTGGATCAACAGACCTGCTTTCTTCTTGTCCTCTTCGCTCATCAAAACAAGTTCCTTGACCTTCATATATTCGGTCTTGTACACCTCTTCCTCGGAACCGAAGAGATGCTTTTTCTTAACTTTGATACTGACTCTGACTTCGGCATTCATCTGTTTGAATACCTGAAATACGAAGTTATCGGGAGTAAGATAATAAAGAACGGTCTCGAGTGTATCCTCATCCGAATATGAAGGAAGGATGCTCTCGGAAACAACTTTGCGAAACTTAAACAGGATATCCTCATTAAGGGTAATCTCTTTAAGGGTATATTTCGCCCCCACATAAAAGGTACCCGCATCCTGCATGAAGTATTTGTAATCTTCGTAAACCTGTTTCGTCACTGCTCTCTTGTATCCTCAATTACTTCGATCTTATAACCGCTGATCTCCATTGCATCCCTTACAGCCTTTTCCGACATCTTGGCGTATTCCGCAACTTCCTTGACGGTTACTTTTCTCTCAAGAGACTCGGCAAGTTCCATTGCCTTGTCATAAACCTTATTTGTTTTTTCCAGGATCTTATCCGCAATGGCATCTTCCTCGGAAGCTTCTCCGATCAGTTCTTCCATTGCGTCCATGGCAAGTTTCATAAGGAAGCCTTCGCAGTCCTCGGGCTTTTCCTGTGAATCCAGCATAAGCACACCCTTACAAAGAGCGGCGTTTCCTTCACCTATAAGGTCTTCGAGAAGAACTCCCTGTCCCGTGTAGATACGGGCAAGCGATGCAACATCCTTAAGATAGCAGTTGATAAGGCTGTCCATTGCAGGCCTCTCTCCTGCCATGGCGCTCATCGCGAACGCTTTCTTTTCACCGTCGGTGAAAATAGGGAGCTCATCGAGTTCCTTGAGATATTCGTTTAAATAATCGGTATCTATCTTATCAAGGGCAAATTCGGAAAGGACCGCTTCGTTCTCGGAAGGGGTGATTCCGTCAGTACCCGCGATATCATTTGCATGCAGGGCCTCATCTTGGGAAAGCTTTAACTCCCATCTGATGCCGCGGCCTTTAAGGTAGTCATATACCATGCCGGTCTGGGTATCATCGAGTTCGAGGGGAGCAAGCATATCCTCGATGTCCTGCTTATCTATGAAACCTCCCTGAAGCGCAGCTTTATGTCTGAGCGCTTCGAGAGTCTTACCAAATGCTACTTCTTTATCCATCATTAACCTCTGACGTGGGAATGTTTAAACAGATGTGTGGAGCAATACTCATGGGAACCCACACATTTCGAGCAATATCTGAACTCCATATCGGGATCGGATATATCGGTCTTGCCGCAGATTGAGCACTTATGGCGGTACATGGTGCCCGCACGCATCTTGGGCTTGTCTTCTTTTACCTTGGATTCGGAGCTTCTGCCGCTGTTAAATTTACGCTTGAAGCTGTTCTGCCTGTGGATCTGATAAGGATTGAGAACCTTACCCTTGATATTGGACAGGTAAAAGATCAAAACATTCAAAGCAGTTGCAAGAACGGCGCATCTGATGATGGGACCGCCGAATAAAAGCAGAAAGAGTAAATAGATGCTGTCTACAACTCCGAGCCACTTCATCTTTATGGGAATAACAAAATAGATATAGATCAGTCTTTCCGGGAAAGTGAGGGCATATACAAGATACAAAGACATGTTGATGTAGTATGTGCTGAAATAATACCAAAGGTATGGAGTTCCCGACAGAACGGGGACATGATTATAAACATACTGGAGATATTTATATGCATCCTCGGTAAGACCGTTAGCGGTAAGTTGAATACTCTTATAGTTCTCGTATGCCTGCATTACATCATATCCGTAATGAATCCAGGTATATCCGAAACAAATGAACGCAAAAAAAACGGTCATCAGGATTCCGCCGAATATGAACAGATTATATTTTACGGTACCCCAAGTTCTCTCAAGAATACTGCCGATCCAATAGCAGCAATACATCATGAGGATTATAAAAAGGAATGACAGAAAACTCGGCATTCCCTCGCCTTCAACATAATTGGGAGGTATGAGGACCCAGGTAAAGAGTCTCCAAACCTGTCCGTGAATGATCTGATAAGGGTCCAAAGCCAGATAATACATAAGCTTCGGGTAAGTAATCTGGATGACATATCCTATCGCGTAACCGACGATCAGCCAGAGCGTAAGGTTAGGTATCGCGTACTTGCGTATTTTTTTCTCAAAATTGCTCAAAATAACTCTCCTTGATAAGGATTTAAAACCTTGTAAAGTTTACCATTTTCGAGAGGTTATAACAAGTTTGGGCCCCTCAGTTAATAAAACCTTAATACGAAGTTTATAATGTTGCTTTTTACCCCATTCACCCTCTATAATACTTTGATGTGGTTTTGAAAACCATGTAATAGGTAAGAATACATACTCTTGAGGTTTGAAATGACAGGTAACGTTGTAAGACTCGGAATAGATATCGGATCGACCACAGTTAAGGTTGCGTTCATAGACGAAGACGGAAATTTACTCTTTTCCGATTATAAAAGACATTTTGCCAAGATCAGGGAGACTCTCAGCGATCTTTTAAACGATGCTTACAAAAAGCTCGGAAACAAAGAGATCCATCCCATGATCACAGGATCCGGCGGACTTACGCTTGCAAAGCACCTCGGTATTCCTTTTACCCAGGAGGTTATTGCCGTATCCACATCCCTCAGAACCCTCTGCCCCGGAACCGATGTTGCCATCGAGCTGGGCGGTGAGGATGCCAAGATCATCTATTTTGAAAACGGTAATGCCGAACAGCGTATGAACGGTATCTGCGCCGGCGGAACCGGTTCATTCATCGACCAGATGGCTTCCCTCCTTCAGACGGATGCCGCAGGTCTCAATGAATATGCCAAGAACTATCAGTCCCTCTATACCATCGCAGCCCGCTGCGGAGTATTTGCAAAGACCGATATCCAGCCCCTCATCAACGAAGGTGCTACCAAGGAAGACCTTGCAGCTTCCATTTTCCAGGCTGTTGTAAACCAGACCATTTCAGGTCTTGCATGCGGTAAACCCATCCGTGGTCATGTCGCTTTCCTCGGAGGCCCTCTCCACTTCCTTACCGAACTCAAGAAAGCTTTCATCAGAACTCTCAAGCTCGATGATGAGCACATAATGAAAACCGACAATTCACACCTTTTTGCAGCCATGGGTTCAGCCCTTTGCACCGAAGGTGATGTTTCATATTCTCTCGAGGAGATGGTTAAAAAGCTCGCATCTCCCATCAAGATGGAATTCGAAGTTGCAAGAATGGATCCTCTTTTTGCGACCGAGAATGACTACAAAGAATTCAAAGAGCGTCATGACAAGACCCGCGTAGGAAAGGCCGAACTCAAGGATGCCAAGGGTGATCTTTTCATGGGAATCGATGCAGGTTCCACCACAACAAAGATCGCACTCGTAGACTCAGAAGGAAAGCTCGTTTACTCCTTCTATTCGGGCAACGACGGAAGCCCTCTTAAGACCGCTATAAGATCCGTAACCGAGATCAAAGAAAACCTTCCCGAGGGCGCAAGGATTGCAAGAGCATGTTCAACCGGTTACGGTGAAGCTCTTCTCAAATCGGCATTCTTACTTGATGACGGCGAAGTAGAGACGGTAGCCCACTACACTGCTGCCGCATTCTTCGATCCCAGTGTCGACTGCATACTCGACATCGGCGGTCAGGACATGAAGTGCATCAAGATCAAAAATAATACGGTTGATTCCGTTCTCTTAAACGAAGCATGTTCTTCGGGATGCGGATCCTTCATCGAGACATTTGCTAAGTCCCTCGATTATTCCGTTATCGACTTTGCAAAGGAAGCACTCTTTGCTCCCCACCCCATCGACCTCGGAACCAGATGTACCGTATTCATGAACTCCAAGGTTAAGCAGGCACAGAAGGAAGGCGCAACCGTTGCCGACATTTCCGCAGGTCTTGCTTATTCCGTAATCAAGAACGCACTCTTTAAAGTAATCAAAGTTTCCGATGCATCCGAACTTGGTCAGAATATCGTAGTACAGGGCGGAACATTCTATAACGATGCCGTCTTAAGAGCTTTTGAAAGCATTTCAAACTGCAAAGCGGTTCGTCCCGACATTGCAGGTATCATGGGTGCTTTCGGTGCCGCTCTCATCGCAAGGGAGCGTTTCGAAGAAGGCTATAAGTCAACCATGCTCAGCCTTGATGAGATCATAAATCTCGAGTATCAGACTTCCATGACCAAGTGTAAGGGATGTACCAACGCATGCCGCCTTACCATCAACCGCTTCACCGGCGGAAGACAGTTCATATCCGGAAACAGATGCGAACGCGGTATCGGCGGAGTAAAGAATAAGACCGGTGTTCCCAATCTTTTTGATTACAAGATCAAGAGACTCTTCTCCTATCAGCCTCTGGAACTCAATGATGCTCCCAGAGGAACCGTAGGTATTCCCAGAGTCCTTAACATGTACGAGGATTATCCTTTCTGGTTCACATTCTTTACAAAGCTGGGATTCAGAGTTGTACTCTCACCCGCTTCAACCAGAGCTATTTACGAACTCGGCATCGAATCAATTCCTTCCGAGTCCGAATGTTATCCCGCTAAAATTTCCCACGGACATATCGAGTGGCTCATCAAGCAGAATGTAGACTTTATCTTCTACCCCGCTCTCTTTTACGAAAGAAACGAGTTTAAGGAAGCAGGCAACCACTACAACTGCCCCATAGTCACATCCTATTCCGAGAATATCAAAAACAACGTAGAGTCCATTACCACAGGGCAGGTCGTATTCAAGAATCCTTTCATGAACTTCTCATCCAAGGAGACCATTAACTACGCTCTGAAAAAAGAATTCGATGCCATCCCTCCTTCCGAGATCGAAGCAGCTGTATCCGAAGCATGGGATGAACTTGCCAAGGCGAGAAAAGACGTATCGGATGAAGGTGACAAGGCTCTTCAGTACCTTAAGGAAACAGGCAAGCACGGAATTGTTCTTGCGGGCCGTCCTTACCACTGCGATCCCGAGATCAACCATGGTATTCCCGATCTCATTACTTCATATGACATCGCTGTTCTTACAGAGGATTCCATCTCACATCTGGGATGCGTAGACAGACCTCTTATCGTAATGGATCAGTGGATGTACCACTCAAGACTTTACGCTGCGGCTTCTTACGTAAGAACCGTAGATAATCTTGATCTTGTACAGCTCTTCTCCTTCGGATGCGGACTTGATGCGGTAACAACCGACCAGGTTAACGACATCCTTTCCGGATCTGATAAGATCTATACATGTCTTAAGATCGATGAAGTAAACAACCTTGGTGCAGCAAGAATCCGTATCAGATCACTTCTGTCAGCAATCAAGGTCAGAGAAAAGCAGGGCAAGACTCACGTTACAAGACCTACAAATATCGAGAAGGTTATCTTCACCGAGGAGATGAGAAAGAACTACACCATTATCTGTCCTCAGATGTCTCCCATCCATTTCGATGTACTGGAGCCCGCATTCAGATCCGCAGGTTATGATCTGGTAGTTCTCGATGACAGCGATAAGAATGCTATAGATACCGGACTTAAATATGTAAACAACGATGCATGCTATCCTTCACTCCTTGTAGTAGGACAGCTCATGCAGGCCATCGAATCCGGCAAATATGATATCAATAAAACCGCTCTGATCATCACCCAGACAGGCGGCGGATGCAGAGCTACCAACTATATAGGATTCATCAGAAGAGCTCTCAAGAAAGCAGGTCTCGAACAGATTCCCGTCATATCCCTTAATCTTGGCGGTATCGAGGTTAATCCGGGATTCAAGATCAACCTGGACATGATCTACAGACTTGCTCTCGGTGCAACCTTCGGTGATATCTTCATGAGATGTGTATACCGCATGCGCCCTTACGAACTTGAAAAAGGATCCGTAAATGCGGTACATGAGAAGTGGGTTAAGATCTGTCAGGATTTCCTTTCCACGAAAAAGAAACCGAACTTCTTCAAGTTCCGCTCCATGTGCAAGGAAATGATCAGAGATTTCGATGCGATACCCGTAGATGAAAATCTCGTTAAGCCTAAAGTAGGTATCGTAGGTGAGATCCTTGTTAAGTATTCACCTTCGGGAAACAACCATCTTGTTGAGCTTCTTGAAAATGAAGGAGCAGAGGCTGTATCTCCCGATCTCATGGATTTCATGCTCTACTGCTTCTACAATCAGGTATATAAAGCAGATGAGCTGGGAATGAGCAAGAAAGCCAAGACATATTGTAATCTCGGAATATGGGCTATCGAAAAGCATCTGCGCGGAGTATGCACAAAGGAGTTCAAGAAGTCCAAGCACTTCATTCCTCACACTCCAATCAAAGAGATTGCAGAGCTTGCTAAGCCTATCGTATCAATCGGAAATCAGACCGGTGAGGGCTGGTTCCTTACAGGCGAGATGATCGAGTTGATCCACGACGGAGTTCCTAACATTGTATGTTGTCAGCCTTTTGCATGTCTGCCGAATCATGTCGTTGGTAAAGGTGTAATAAAGGCGATACGTCATGCACATCCCGGATCCAATATCGTTGCCATCGACTATGATCCCGGTGCATCCGAAGTTAACCAGCTGAACCGTATCAAGCTGATGCTGGAAGCCGCCAAAAGAAAGATCAAAGAAAATCAATAAAACTACTAAGAGTCAGCGGGTCTGTTCCTGCTGACTCTTTTTTTTGTTAAGTCAAAAAGGCATGAACACATATATTTTTTTTTGCGATTTTGAACGAGTTTAGCTGTTCTTAGGGATGTATTTCCGTAAGCACAATTTCGCCCGGATTGCGAAATTAGCAGGCATGAGACATGGATGTCGAACGCCTGCGGTGCGAAGCCATTGTAGTACATACATCCCTTAGAACAGCTTAACGAAGTGATCATGAGCTGAAAAAAATATATGTGTTCATGCCTTTATTGATATATAAATTGAGTCAGCAGGGACGGCCCGCTGACTCAGATAAGTTTATTGATTTCGTTAATGACTTTCTTTTTGTCCGCTGTCCACAAGGGGGCAACGAGGAGTTTCTTGGGTCCGTCACCGGTGAGGCGGTGGACCACTATGTCATCAGGGATAAGGGGGATGAGCTCTTGTAAAAGAGCCATGTACTCTTCCATTGTCATAACGGGAACTTTGCCTGCAAGATAGTCCTGATAGAGGTCGGTGCCTTTGAGGACATGGAGTAGCTGGAGTTTGATGCCCTGTACTCCTGAGGAGCAGACGTAGTTTACGGTGGCTTTCATGTCTTCAGTTGTTTCGCCGGGAAGACCGAGGATTACGTGGACTATTACGTCAATTCCAAGGCTTCTGAGTTTCTTTACGCATTCATCGTAGATCGGAAGGTCGTAGCCTCTTCGGATGTATTCTGAAGATGCCGGATGAATTGTCTGAAGGCCAAGTTCTATCCATATGGGCTTTATCTTATTCAGTTCACCCAGAAGTTCATACATCTCATCAGAGATGGAATCGGGTCTTGTTCCTATGGAAACCGCCACTATATCATCAGGCTCCATGACCTGCCTGTAAACTTTCTCCAGGTAATCTATATCACCATAGGTATTGGTAAAGCTCTGGAAATAGGCGATGTATTTGGCATCCGGTCCTGTTTTGGCAGATACGCGCGACTTGGCCTCTTCTATTTGCTCCGGAATAGATTTGTTTCTGCATGCGGCAAAATCTCCGGAGCCGCCTTCCGAGCAGAATATACAGCCTCTTGTGTCGATCTTACCGTCTCTTACGGGGCAGGTAACGTCAGCCTGAAGAGAAAGTTTATAGACTTTACAGCCGTATTTTGTTTTCAGATATTCATTAACAGTTTTCAAAGGTGTGATCGTTTTTCTTAAAGATCATTAAATAGTGACTAAACTCTATTGATTATTGTCCGGCAGTCTAATAATCTGTTATTACGTTCTTCAATATACCATATCTATCAAGGAGTTTATTATGTTAGATTTCAAATATTTTGCCCCCACCAAAGTACTTTTCGGCAGAAACACCGAGGATAAAGTCGCAGAGCTCATCAAGGAATTCGGAGGAAGTAAAGTTCTCATTCACTACGGCGGAGGTTCCGTTATCCGCTCGGGGCTCATGGACAAGGTTACAGGACTTCTGGATGAAGCAGGAATCAAATATGTAAAGCTGGGCGGTGCGGTTCCCAATCCGAGACTTCAGCTTGTTTATGAAGGAATCGAACTGTGTAAAAAAGAAAACATTGATTTCCTTCTTGCCTTAGGCGGAGGAAGTGCCATAGACTCCGCAAAAGCCATCGGATACGGCTATGCAAACGGCGGTGATGTATGGGATTTCTATGCGGGCAAGCGTAAAGCAGAAAAGGCGGTACCTCTCGGAGTTATCCTGACCCTTGCCGCAACAGGAAGTGAAATGAGTGACTCATCCGTAATCACTAATGAAGATGGTCTTATCAAGAAAGGTTACAGTTCGGATTTCGGACGTGCAAAATTTGCAATCATGAATCCCGAGCTTACCATGACACTTCCCGATTACCAGACAGCCTGTGGTTGCACCGATATAATGATGCATACCATGGAAAGATATTTTACAAAAGTTGAAACCATGGAGCTTACAGACACAATGGCAGAAGCTCTCCTTCGCACGGTTAAAAAGAATGCGGTCATCCTCAGGGACGATCCTAAAAACTATGATGCCAGAGCAGAAGTCATGTGGGCGGGAAGCCTTTCACATAACGGACTCACCGGATGCGGAACCGACGGCGGTGACTGGATGAGCCACAAGCTGGAGCACGAACTTGGCGGACTCTTTGATGTAGCTCACGGTGCGGGACTTGCCGCAATCTGGGGCAGCTGGGCAAGATACGTATACAAAGACTGTCTCCACAGATTCAAGAGATTTGCTCTTAACGTAATGGAAGTCGAAAACAAAGGCACCGATGAAGAGATAGCTCTTGCAGGCATTGAGGCTATGGAAGACTTCTACAGAAGCATTAACATGCCCACCAATTTACACGAACTTGGCATCTCTCCCACTGACGACGATCTCGTTCTCATGGCCCATAAATGTGCTTTAGGCGTAGGCGGAGGAAAGGGCTCTGCGAAGTTCCTGAAAGAGGAAGATATGCTGGCTATCTACAGGGCAAGCATGTCATCTATTTGATAAAAAGCCCCGTAAATGCTAAAATTTTAGAGGTTTAAGATCAATTTTTCGGAGAAAAAAATGATTCATTTATATGACAGCCTTGAAAAAGGCGAAGTATATATCATAGCGGAAATGTCCGCAAATCACGGCGGTTCATTGGAAAATGCTCTTAAGATCGTAAGGGAAGCCAAGGATGCCGGTGCAGACTGTCTGAAGATCCAGACATATACCGCAGACAGTCTTACTATTGACTGTGATAACGAATATTTCAAGATCAAAGGCGGTCTCTGGGACGGATTTAAGCTTCATGATCTCTATAATGAAGCACTCACCCCCTATGAATGGCATAAAGCAATTAAGGATGAGTGTGACAAGGTCGGAATCGATTTCCTTTCAACTCCCTTTGATAAAGAAGCTGTAGATTTTCTGGAAGATCTGGGCATCGAATTCTATAAGATCGCCAGCTTTGAGATGGTGGATCTTCCTCTTATCGAATATGCCGCATCCAAGGGAAAACCCATGGTGATCTCAACAGGTATGTCTTCTCTTGAAGAGATGCAGGATGCAATAGATGCATGTAAACGCGCAGGCAACGACAAGATTATAATGCTCAAGTGCTGCAGCGAATATCCCGCTCCCTGGGCCGATATGCACCTTGGAAACATTCCCGATATGAGAGAGAAACTCGGAGTTCCCATCGGTCTCTCCGATCACTCGGCAGGAAGCCTTGGAGCCGTTGTCGGAACCTCTCTCGGTGCATGTGTAATTGAAAAGCACATTAAGCTTGAAGGAGTCGAAAGCGCCGATTCAAAATTCAGCATGACCATCGAAGAATTTGCTCAGATGGTAAAAGATGTAAGAAATGCCACCCTGATCAGAAAAGGACCTTCTTATGAACTTACTCAGGGTGAAAAGAATTCCATGATCTTCAGAAGAAGCCTGTTTGCTGTTGAAGATATTAAAGCAGGGGAGAAATTTACCGAAGAAAACATCGGAATCATAAGACCCGGTTACGGCATACTGCCCAAGTACAAAAAGCAGCTTGTAGGAACCGAAGCAAAACGTGATATTTTAAGAGGCGAGCCCATCACCGAATACGATCTTGCCGATTAAATATATGATTGTTTCAAATTTCAGGAGGTATTATCATGGCTGACAAAAAAAGTATTCTCGATGTTAACGGCGACGGCAAAGTAGATCTTAACGATCTTGATGCGGTATCCAAGAAGACCGGTATAACCAGCATAGATGATCTTGCAAAAGCTGCGAAAGCTGCAGGAATCAACAATATAGATGACCTTAAAAAACTTGCAACAAAATCCGGCATTAATAACCTCGACGACTTGAAAAAAGTTGCAGGAAAGCTTGGTATCTGACAAAAAAGAAAAATATGATATTACTGCTCAGTAACAATGAAAATGTAAAACTGCTGGAGGATAAACTTAAGGCAAACCATGAGGTTATCCTCTATCACGATAAGATTACTCCGGAATATATTAAAGAGACAGATCCCGAAATCGTGATCAGCTATAACTATTCTCACATCGTAAAAGAAGACGTTATAGACTTGCTTGGTGATAAGATCATCAACATGCACTGTTCTCTTTTACCTTGGAACAAAGGGGCTTCACCCAATATCTGGAGCTTTATCGATGATACTCCCAAAGGCGTCACCATTCATGTCCTGGAAAAAGGACTTGATACCGGAAGGCTTCTGCTGCAGGAAGAGGTAACTTTTGACGAGGATACCGAGACTCTGGCATCATCATATAATAAGCTTCAGGAAACCATAGTCGATCTTCTTATCTCCAATCTGGATGATATTCTCAGCGGAAATATTGTTCCCACTGAACAAAAAGGCGAAGGTTCCTATCACAGAACCTCCGACCTGAAAGCTCTCCTTAACGGAAGAGAAATCGATTATGACATGACAATAACTGAATTCAAGAAATTCATATAATGACAGTGGGGACGCTACTATTTTGTCATCGGATTCTGATGACAAAATAGTAGCGTCCCCAGCTGTCATTACTCTATCATTTTCTTATATTTGATCTCTGCGATGTTCCAGTCATCATAGGTATCAATATCCTGAACTTCCATATCATCTACAATAAAAGGCGCTGTGCTTGCAGGAACCAATGAATGACCCTCAAGCAGCGTTTTTGTTTTCTGGAAATAAAACTGTCCGGCATCATGATAGAAAGGTTCAAGATCCTGAGATCTTGCAAACTCATTCTCCGGCCATTTGTATTTCAGACTGTCCTCTTCTATGACAAAGCATCTCTGAGGCGGGAATGAAAACTTAACTACAGGAACTAGTGCATCCTTGCCGGAAGTTTTCAAAGTCTCAAACGCATTCTTTAATTTATCTGCAGTGATAAAGGGGGCTGTTGGATATATGCAGCAAGCATAATCAAATTCTTCACCCAGCTTCTTGTACTCATTCAGAACTTCCTTGATAACTTCAATGGTCGGAGAATGATCATTCGCATTTTCGCTGCTTCTAAGAAAAGGAACCTCCGCTCCGTATTTCTGAGCTATCTCGGAAATCTCCTCATCATCCGTAGATACCATAACCTCATCAAAAATACCGCTTGAAATAGCTGCTTCGATGGAATAAGCAATGATGGGTTTACCACAGAATTCTTTTATGTTTTTGCGGGGGATTCTCTTGGAACCCCCGCGTGCAGTGATTATCGCAATAACGCTCATATGCGCCTCCGAAGAATTACCACTCTTTCACATCTACAAGTTCGCCATTCTCATATACAAATGCATCTGATGTATAGGTGTTTCCATATACGTCGGTAACTTCATATACGATCCAGATGTTATCATTTGTAAGATTGATCTCATCATAATCCAGCTCAATCTCTGAAGCGTAGAAAGGATCATAAGCCTCTACATATTCATCAGTATCAAGGCAATACCAGATAATCTGGATCTCATCGTTATCTTCCAACTCGTAGTAATAATCACCTTCGTCATCCATAATGGTATATCCGGTAATCTTACCGTTAGGATTGTCCTGATCATAGAATACCATCAGATAACTCTCGACACCGTTAACCTTAACAGGTATTGCACCATACTGGTTCCATTCTCCGGTATCATCATCCTGATAGCAGTCATATACGATATAACATGCAACTCTGTCGGAAAGCCATGTCCACTTGGAAGGTGTGTCAGCTACAAGATCTCCGTCATCATCGAAGTTATAGAACTGATCCTGTCCGAGGAAATAGAGGTTTCCGTCACCGTCTTCCAGGAACATCTGAGACATAACTGTCAGCCAGTCAATCTCACTGGTGGACATATAGTAATGATCAAGACCGTCAGCGTAGGTAGCAAGAGTGCAATCAAGATGATACTCTCCGGCTTCCGCAACGGTAAATCCGCTGCTCATGTAGCTGCTGATAATATCGTCTTTATACCAGTTTCCTGCCTGGTCTTCGGCATCACTGACTCCGTAATAATATGCAAATGTAAGTGATACGTACTCATCATAGAAATCAACGATGGTCTTATTATACTCAAGTGCTTGGAAAGTCTTACGTCCGTCGCCGTAATAATCAGCATAATCGTAAGGGAAATATGCCGTGATACCATGTCCGAATGCAAAATCACTCTCTGTATAATCTACGGCGTTAACTACGGAATTAATAAGCTTTGTTGAAGCATTGCACTCATACTTATTGGCAAGAGTAACCAGGTCTACCGAATCGGTTCCCATATATACTCCGCAGTTTTCTCTTGCGGTGATGATATCGGAATACTTATGAGATTCAAGATCCCCTTTCATCACTTCAACGTAATCGATGTAAGCATCATATACTGCACCGATATGACTGAGAGAGATTACGGACATGGAGGCGACCATATCCTTGGATTTACAGAATTCCATGTAATCGGATACGATCATCTCTCTGTAATCGCCCTGTGATACAGGCTTGGTTGCAAGAAGATCGAGCCAGTTGGTATAAGCAAGTCCGTTACCGTTAACATAGCTCTCTGCACCGATCATATAATCGGCTACATCCTTAAGGGACATGCCTACTTCAAGGGTACACATGTTGCAGGCATCGAAAATAATACTGTCAAAATGAACTCCGGTCTTGGCAATTCCGTGACCAAGCTGATAGTCATAGATCATATCATTGGGGAAGTTCTCATCGATACCGTATCCGATAGGCACCCCGCCGCCGTGATCCCAGAGAATAAGCACGTAATCATCTGCAGGATATTCTTCAGCCGCAAATGAAATAAATTCGGTAAGAGTATCGATCTTAGCCATGGAAATAACGCCGAGATTTTCAAGTTCGGTAAACTTTCCGTTCTTGTAACAGAATCTCTGAACTTCACCGTCTTTACAGAAATTGTTATCCCAGTTTTTACATCCGCCGGTCTGAATGATGATATTGGTATCATCGGTTAAGGTTGCTCTGGTGATCTCTTCAAGATCATCGGTTGCAAGTCCGGCTTCACTTTCAAGGTCGGAACCGATGATATAGAGCATAATGGTCTGCTTTGCCTGAGTCTCTTCTATAACAGGCTCGGGATCATCCGGTTCGGGATCATCGGGCTCGACACTTGCGGTAGGTTCGGGATCGGGTGCTTCTCCGATAAGTCCCATGGACTTAGCACCGAAGTATCCGCCAACTCCGACAAGAGCAAGAATAAGGATTATGATAACGGCAATAAGACCGCCCTTCTTCTTTTTCTTAGGCTTCTCAGGCTGGATCGCATTCATATTTCCCTGCATATACACATTCTGCTGGGGTTGCGCCTGAAACTGAGGCTGTACGGGTACCTGAGCCTGAGGTGCAGGCTGGGGCTGAGTCTGTACAGGTGCCTGAGCCTGGGGTTGAGTCTGAGGTGCAGGCTGGGGCTGAGGCTGTACAGGTGCCTGAGCCTGGGGTTGAGCCTGAGGCGCAGGCTGGGGCTGAGGCTGTACGGGTGCCTGGGCCTGAGGTGCGGGATTAGGCTGCATCTTAGGATCATCAAGTGGTGATCCGCAAT
>JAEEGL013019979.1_pt1 | contig 18635 bp, 18 predicted proteins | sample 9134231 | NCBI WGS metagenome assembly JAEEGL01 (sample SAMN16246548, study PRJNA631951) | gut metagenome | biome: gut microbiome; feature: rumen; material: fiber-attached | host: Bos | place: Iran: Karaj | collected 2018-10 | reverse complement strand
TAAATCACTCGCTTCATTTAAAGCAAGTTCATTTATTGTACTACCTTCTTCCTTTTGAATAAGACCTATTTTATTACCTTTAATCTTTTCTGATACATATTTATCAGTAGATGATTTATATATAGTTTTAGCTTCATTTATAAATGAAACTTTTTTAGCATCTCTATAACTTTTTAATACATTTGGCAACACTAAAACAACTAGTAAACCTAGTACCGCTATTACTGCCATCATTTCTACTAAAGTAAACCCTTTATGTTTCATATTTTCACCTATTATAATTATATTATAATATAATATTATTTTTCAATAAAAAAGTGGATACTTTTTATCCTCTTTTTTTATTCTTTTTAGTATTCTTTTTTATGTTTTCTTCTTTTTTAACTAGTGATCCTTGTCTTTCTTTTACTTTAATTTTTTTAATTTTTCTTGAATTAACTTTTTTAGTATTCCTAGTTTGTTTAGTTTCTTCTGTATTATATTTTAAGAATGACATAAGATATTTATCAATAGTTGGATTATTTAACACTATATATGTGAATGGTTCTAGTAAACTAATTAAACCAAATCCCATAATATAATAACCAATAATCATAAATGCCATTTCTGGTTTATTGTATAAAGTATAAACAGTAAATGCACTAATAAATGCTATTAAAACTGAATTTACAAATCTAGGAATAAAATTAATATTTTTATCATCCCAGAATTTTTTAACAATATATATTTTATTAGCTATACTAGCAATTGAATAGAATAATAATGCATCCCCTACTACAAAACTATTCCAAGGTAGTAAATTGCTTACATCATTAAAAGATAAATTATTAGCTAAAATATATGTTCCAGCAATTATATTAATTAAACTAAACATTAAGAATTCATAATAATCTCTTTTTCTATTCAAAAAGTATGCTATAAATGAAAGAGCACCAATAACATAGAAAATACTAGGTAAAAATCTATATGTAGCCACAATGTTAAAGTTTTCATAATCAACTAACAAATATCCTACAATTATAATAGCTATATAAAATATAATATCTATTGCTATTATAGTTCCTTCTCTTTCATTAATAATCTTTTTTCTCATACTTTCTCACCACACTAGTCTTTTTTATTCTTTTATTCATTTTTATCAGAATCTATAAATCCAAAAAAATCATATTTTTCATCAAAGAATTGATAAATAATTTTAATAATTGCTACTACTGGAGTTGCTATTACCATACCAATTATTCCAAATAGATATTCAAATACTAATAATGAAATAATTATTGTAATTGGACTAAGATTCATTCTTTTACTCATTACAAGTGGATTTAATATTTCTCCATCAATTATTTGTGTTACTAGTATAAATACTAATGTTAATATACCAACTACACCGCTTTGTGAAAAACCAATAGCTGCTGCTATAGCTGCACCAATATAAGGTCCAATATATGGAATTAAATTAGTAAGTGCACACATAAATGCAACTAATACTGGAGCTTTTAATCCTATTAATGAGAATCCTATAACGGATACTACAAATAATAGTAATGATAACCATAAAGTTCCACTTAAGAATGAATATAATGTTTCATCTAATCTACCTAATAAGTATTGAATTTCACCTCTAGCTTTTCTAGGGAATAAATTTAAGAATCCTTCATAGAATCTATCAAAATCAAATGAAATATAAAATCCTACGATTAAACTTACAAATATTTTTCCAAAACCACTAGCAATAGCAGAAATAATATTTACTGCAAGTGCTGGAAGTTCTGTTTGTAATTCTGTAAAGTAATTTTCTATCTTAGTCATAAATGACAATTTAACAGTATCTAAATTCTCAGAACTAATTGCTGCTAATTTAGCAAATATATTATTAATCCAATTTGTAATATCATTAGCAATCTTAGGTATAGTAGAAACCATATCACTAATTTGATTACCAAGTGATGGTAATGTAAATCCAAGAATTAATCCTATTACTAAGAATAATAAGAAATATGCAAATATAACACTAAGAGCTTTTTTTACACCCTTACCTTGTATTTTTTTAACTATTGGATTTAATAACCATGCTATAAACCATCCAATAAATAATGGAGATATAATTGACAATATTTTTCCAATTATAGAAAATACATGCCACTCTCTAAATATTAAAGTAATTACATAAACAAATAAAATAATAAATAAGGCATATAAAACTTTTAATATTTTATTACCCGTATTTACAAGTTCATTAAGTTTTTTTGAACTTACTCTTCTTTCTTTTTCCTCTTTCATATCTCTTACTCTCCCATGATAATTATACACTACTTTTAGTAATAAAACAATAAATAAAAAAGCATAGTTTTTACTATGCTTATATTTTTAAACCTCTTACTGTAGTTTCTTCATCAGTAATAGCTGATTTTAAATCATTTATATCTTCTTCTGTCATTGTAGGATAAGATAAAACCATATTATATATTTCACTTGGAGCTATTCTTCCATTTGTTTCTGTTGATATTTTAGAACAAATCATAGTTATAATTTTATCTGCTTGTCTACAAACATTATCTAAAATAGCATCATATTGTTCAATTTCTTCATTTTTTTCATTTATTCTTTTTCTATAATAAGTTAATTTATTTTTATATTTTATTAATTCATAAATAAATTTAATATATTCAGTGCAACTATCACTATTTATTCCATCAAATAACATTTGAACTGCATATGTAAGTCCAATTACCATTAGCATAACAAGAACTGATAACTCGATAGCTACAGCTTTGTATCCAGTTTCTAAGTTATCTGCCTTTGCCATATCAGAATCATCAATTTTTACTGCTTCATATGTTCTACAATATCCTTTTGATACATTATTAATATCTTCATCATGATATAGTCCTTCTTCACTAGGAGTAATTGCCGATAAATCTATATCTAATAAATCATTTGCATCACTTAATAATTGTAGTGCTGGATTTAAATCATATGTTTTTCTTGTTCTATACCCAGCTTTATCAGCATCTAAATATTCATAAATTCTAATGTATTCAGAACTATCTTTTTTATGTGATACTTTTATGTCTTTTCCACCTTCACTATCATAATAATATTCAGTTACCTTAGGAGCCATTGTAAATGAATTATATGTTGACTTACTTAAATGTGCTCCAACAGTTAAAATACCTATAGATAAAAGAAGTGATACTGCTTTAGTTATTTCTCTTTTTACACTTTTAAAATATTTAGGCTTATTATGCCATTTATATCTATTATAATCATGTTCTATATTATCTAATGATGACTTAGTGACTTCCTTTTCATTGCTAACTGTAGCAAGTTTAGAATATGAATCTACTAACATACTTTCACATACTTCTAATGTTTTTATAAATTCATCTATTCTTCCTGTTTTATATAATAATTCAAGATTCTCTTGTGTTATAGCCTTTTCTTTAAACATTTTAAACATAATAGATGTATCTGGATCTATATAATACTTACTAATTTTATTAAAATCTTCTTCTATTTTACTAACAAGATATCTAATATTATACTTTTTTTCTCTGAAATCTTCTTTTGCTTGCATACCCCTTCACCTCGGCGCTATATTATAACATAAAATATTATTTTGTTCAATGATAACACGTATAAAAAGCATAGTTTTTACTATGCTTTTATTTTTAAACCTCTTACTGTAGTCTCTTCATCAGTAATGGCTGATTGTAAATCCACCATTGTACTTGGATTTTCTTCAAACTTACTTCCTCTTATATCAACACCATTATAATTAGCCCAATCTACTACATTATCATCATCAAATTCTGAGTGTGATAAATCTCTACCATATATTCCATTTGGAAATATTCTTGCATTAGATTTACTAAATATAATATCATGTCCTTCTACATTGTTAAAATTAATATCTTTTAAATCAAATAATGGTAATAAGCCTTTAAAACACTCTCTTATTCTATAATGATTATCTTCTACCTTTTCAAATAATAAATATTCAGGTATTTCTATAGAATGTAAATATTGTTTATATTCTTCTTCAGTTAATGAAGATAAAACTTTTGCTATTGAATATGCTGTTTCTTCAATTTGTTTCATGATTAATGCTTGTTTCTCTTCACTATCTTCAACATTTTTTTCTAATTCTTTAGAAGTTCTAATCTTTTCAACTATTTGTAATTGTTCTTCAAATTCTCTTAATACTTCTTTTATTTGATCACCTGTTGATAGTTTAGAACAAACCGTATCTATAATTTTATCAACTTGTTCAAAAGATGTATTTAAAATATTGTCATACTTTGAAACCTCTTGTTTTTTTTCTATCATTATTTTTCTTAAAGAAGCTAACTTACTTCTATACTTAATTAATTCAATAAGAAATTCTACATACTCATAACAATTTGTACCAAACGCATTTTCAAAAATCATATTCATTAGGAATGTTATCACTCCAACCAAAGCAATTATACTAGAACTTAACAAAACACCTACAACATAATCTACAGCCGTTATATTCTCTGCTATTGCTTTGTCACTCTTATCAATTTGTACTGCCTCATATGTTCTAAATAAATCTTTTGAAATACTATTAATATCTTCATCATAAAATAATCCTTCTTCATCAGGTGTTGTTGTTGACAAATCTATATCTAATAGAGAATTACCATCACTTAATACTTTTAATGAAGGATCCAAACTATATACTTTTTTTGTTCTATACCCAGCTTTATCAGCTGCTGAATATTCATAAATTCTAATGTAAGCTTCAGAACCAAATTTATGTGATGTTTCAATACTTTTTCCACCTTCACTGTCATAATAATACTCAGTTGTTTTAGGTGCATATCTTCCTTCAGTATATACATATGTACCCAATTTTATACCACCAAATAACATAGCAGTTGATAGTATAAGTGATACTGCCTTAACAATTTCTTCACCAATACCAAAATAATAAGTTGGTTTATAATATTCTGTGTGATGATTACAATTCTTTTTTGCAATATTTAATTCTGAATTTGATTTTTCCTTTTCTTTATAGCTTTTAGATATTTGAAAATATAAATCAGATAACATACCTTCACATATAGTTAGTGTTTTTGTTAATTCATCTAGTTTTCCTGAATCATATAACATTTTAATATTTTCATCTGTTATTGCTTCTTGAAAAACAGAATCATACATTTTAGAAAGATCTTCATTAGGACAATATTTATTAATCTTTTTTATATCATCTTTTATTGAAGAAAGAACTAAATTAATTCCATATTTTTTTGTTTTAAAATCTTCATTTGCTTGCATAGTTGCTTGCATAAAGTTTCACCTCGGCGCTATATTATAACACAAAAGATGAGCCCTTTCAATTATTTTCTAATTTCATATATGTATTTCTTTTTTGTGAATAAGTTGTTTGTATAGAATCATTAAATGAATCTAATGTACCTATTATTATTAAAGACTTCTTTGCTCTTGTTATAGCAGTATAAATTAATTTGTTATAAAACATTCTTTTAAAACTTTTAGCAAGTACAACTACAACATTATCATATTCACTACCTTGTGCTTTATGAATACTAATAGCATAAGCAAGACTAAACTTATCAAACTCACCATTTTTATATGTAACTTTGTTACCTAAGAAATCTATTGTTACATACATCGTTTTATCAATAGTATAAATACTTTCAATATATCCAATATCACCATTAAATACATTATTATCTACATCATTAACAAGTTGTATTACTTTATCTCCAACTCTATAATATTTATCTCCTACTTGATATTTATCTCTATTCTCATTAAATATTTCTTCCATAAGAGTATTTAAATTATCTATTCCATTATATCCTTTATACATAGGTGCTAATACTTGATAATTATCTATACTAATATCTTTATTTTTTATTTTAGTACTTATTTCTTTTACATAAGATAATATATCATCATCACTACAATTAATAAATTTAAAGTCATTATAATCATCTATCTTATCAAAATATTTTTTATCTTTTATATCACTTGCTAAAGTATTAATATAACTACCTTTCTTAACACGATATATTTTATTTAAACATTTACTTTTAATACCATCCATTCTAAGTAAATCATATAAAATATCCCCAGGACCAATAGATGGTAATTGATTTTCATCACCTATTAATATTAATTTAGCATTTAAATGAATTCCTTTTAATAAACTATCAAATAAAAATATATCTATCATACTAGATTCATCTACTATAATAACTTTTTCATTTGATTTACTATATTCATTTACTTGAAATGTTTCTGTTTCTTTATTCCATTTTAAAAACTTATGAATAGTACTAGCATACATACCAACACTTTCACTCATTCTTTTAGCACTTCTTCCTGTTGGAGCAAGAAGTGCTATATCACTATCTTTTAATTTATCATAGCTTTTTAATAAATTAACCACTGCTTTTATAATAGTAGTTTTTCCTGTTCCTGGACCTCCAGTAATAATATAAAAATTATTTTTAAGAGCACCTTTTATTGCCTCTATTTGATCCTCACCAAAATTAATAGAATATTTTTTTTGATATGCAAGTATATTATTATCTAATTTAGTTTCTTTAATACTATTTCTAATACTATTAATTGCTCTTATACTAGTTAAAATAGACATTTCAGTATCATAAAATTTATCAAGCATTAAATAATCATTTATTTTAACAATAGATTTTTCCTCAATTAATTTATTTAAATAAGATAAATATGTACTTGAAGTAAAATTACTTTTAAAACACTTTTTCATTCTTAAAAATAATTCATCTATATTTATTAATGTATCTCCATTTTCATAACACATATTATATAAACTATGTTTTATTAAAGCTTCTATTCTATTAGGACTATCTTCTTTATTTTTAGATAAAAATATATTATCTATTTTTTCAAAAGAAACATATTCTGTTAATTCATATATATTATTTTCTATTGTTTTAATTAATGTATTTCCATATATAGATATTAAATCAATAGCTTCTTTAACACTAAAACCATATGAATTTAATTTAATAATTAAATCTTGATTAGTAGTACTATCAACAATTTTATTATGAAGTTCTAATGCTTTTTTCATATTCATTCCACTTACATTAGCAAGTTCTTCATAATCATTTTTAATTACATCAATAGTTTTATCTTTAAAAGTAGAAACTATATTTTTAGCAGTTTTAACTCCTATGCCTTTAAACATACCACTACTTAAGTATAGTATTAAACTTTCTTCATTACTTGGTTCTTTTACTTCATATGTTTCACATGAAAATTGTAATCCATACTTAGGATGCTCTACCATTTCTCCATATAAAACATAATCTAAATCATTATTAATATCCACAAATGATCCAGTAAAACCAATTACTTTTCCTACGTATTCTTCATATTCTGAATAGTTAGTATCTTTCACTCTAAAAAGTCCAACTTTATATGGACCACTATTACTTTCAAATATAATTTTTCTAATACTACCTAGAATATACTTTTTCATACAACATATATTATAGCATATAAAAAGATGCTTAAAAGCATCTTTTATTGCCAACAAGCATATATTTTAGCATTATTTGTTAAGAAATAATTAGATGGAATAATTAATTTTCCTGTACCATCTATTACTGTTACACCAGTACAGTTTGGACCAGTAGTATATCTTGTAAATGTTTTACCCGCACATGCTGCTCCACTAGTAACTGAACATCTTGGTATTGTAATGCTTTGTATTGTTAAAGATTCACCTGTACTATAATATATTGCATCAAAACCTATATTAAACTTTTCTGTAATTCTTGTTATAGCTTGAACACCCGCTGTTGGAAAAGGAACTGTAGGTTGTACAACACCTTGTGGATCTTGCGTAACACCATCTGCTAAATATAAGTTACCAACTGTATCTAAATCAATAGTGAATTTTGTTCCAACAGATGGAGAATTCTTATCAATTCTAGATGCAGATGTTAATAATACATTATATGTTTGATCATTATTATCAATACCATCATATATACCAACAGTTAATTTAGTTAAAATATTAGTTGCTTGACTATTGTTATTATCTTGATAAGTATATTGATTAAAATAAATTCTTGAGAATCCATATCCTGAAGTAGTTAATTTCATCTCATCTGTTCCATCAGCAGTTTTTCTATAATGTCTTGTATAATCTAATGTTTTAATATACATAATTGATATATCTTCATTAGTATAATCTGCTATTTCATTATTCGCTTCATATGAGTTTGTTGTTATAAGAGATGTACTACTAGAAGCATTATCTTTTGGTGTGTTATCTAAATAAATAAGTGTAGAAGATATCTTCTCTTTAAAACATGTACATTTTTTATTGTTATAACTTATACTTAAACAATTTGATTTGATTCTACTATCAGCAGGAGTACTATCACAGTTTAATTGAGTACCACTCTTAAATTTTGGAGTACCTTCAACGTTAACAACACCTATATATTCATTTCCAACTTTCATATAAAAGTTCTTATCTGCACTATCTCTATAGATTTTTACTTCTCTTCTATCTGTAGTATCTACTATACCAAGCCATCTTCTTTTATTATTACCTAAAACTATACCACATTCAGAACCACTAGCGTCACATTCAACGAACTTAATACCTTCATTTTTAATAATGTCGCCATTTAATGCTTTTGATACTACTGAACTATATACAACAGCATTTGTATTTGCATCTACTGTTTCAGCTTTTTTCTTAATTTCAACTAAAGTAGCTGTTAATGAAATCATAACTATACTAACTAATACAACGCTTACAGCTACCTCAATAAGTGTAAAACCTTTTTTATTCATATAGTACACTCCTATTCTAAAATAAATTATACTACAAATTATTCTATAAAAAAAGGAATTATTTTTAAAATTCCTTTTCTTGACTCATTTTTTTAGCACCAATTACTGTTAAAACAAGTATTAGTCCCATAACAGCTGTGTAAATTTGATTAATACCAAAAGTTGTTCCAAACATAGTACTTACTTTAGTTGGAAAACCAATTAAACTACTCATCAATTTAAATCCACCATATATTATTCCAACTTTTACAACAATAGCAACTATACTAGCAGGAATAAACTTAATCTTTTTAGATAAATATTTAACACACATTATTAGTGATAAATTACCAACCCATATAAATGGTAACATAACTTTAGAATATAAAGTTAATCCATTAAATAATAATCCTGTTGTCATACTAGATAAAGATGGCAATACTGATAAAACAATTATCTTTTTAGGATTTTTAACTTTAAGAGCACATGCAAATAAAGTTGCATTTACTATTGTACCTATTATTAATTGTCTATTTGTTCCCAAAAAAGAAACTTGTTGAAAAAATGCAGGAACAAATAAACCTATCATTATAAGTATAATTAATAACATTGATTCTTTTTCTTTAACAGTACCTTTCATAAAAACACTCCTACTTTAATTTATTTTTATATTCATCAATAGTTGTAGTTCTAGAAATTCTTACCCTAGGTAATTTTAATTTATTAGCTTTTCTTTTAACTTTTCCACTATTAATAGTAAAAGCTAATTTAATGTTATTTTCTTTTAAAGCATCAATTGTATAATCATTATAATGCCCAAAAGGATATGCAAATGCATAATTATTGTCAACTTTTTCTATAGATGTCTTTATATCAAAATATATATCATTATATTCAGTACACATTACTGCTCCATCCCATTTAGTATTTTTACATTTTCTTACATGTAAACTATCTGTATGAGATTCAAAATCTAAATATGGAGCATCTTTATATTTTTGCCAATTATTTTTATTAGTAATACAAAATGATGTTACTGGTATTTCATATTGTTGAAATAAAGGTAATGCTACTTTGAAAAATGAATTAGCACAATCATCATCAGTAATAATAACACTCTTCTCCGGTAAATCTATTTTATTATCTATATAATCTATTAATTCTTGCCATGTTGGATAATAAAAATTTGATTCCTTTAAATATTCAAGTTGCTTTATAAGATTTGTTTTAGAAATATAATTATGAGTATTAGCTTCCCCTGCTTTTTCACCTTTAGTATCATCATAGAACCAATGATACATTAGTACTGGGATTCCTGTAGTATTCTTATTTTGTACATTTATATTTCTCTTAAAACTTGTTTTATTTCCATTACTATCACTTATAGTATATGTAACTGGATATGAACCAACTTTATTAAAATCAACTTCTCCAGTAACTTTAACTTTATTAGTTACATCACCATCAAAATTATCATATGCTGTAAATGATTTATAATCAAAAGATTTTCCTTTAATAGCATAATTTCTATTATCTTTAAATGATAATGATGGAGGTTCATTATCAACTATACTTACTAATCTTTCAACTTCACTTACATTATTAGATGAATCACTAACTTTATATGTAATTGTATAATCCCCTAGTTTACTATTATCAACGTCACCACTTACTAATACTAAATCAGTTATATCTCCATCATTATTATCTTTAGCTTTAAACCCGGGTTCAGAATACTCTTCACCATAATTTAATACAACTAAGTTACCACCATTTAAATATATAGTAGGTTTTCCAATATCTTTAACTTCAACTGTTCTAGTAAGTTTCTTTTTACCAAAAGAATAAATAATTTTATAAGAACCTTTCTTAGTATTATCAATATCATCTTCCTCTTTATAATTCTTTAAATATTTACCTCTATATTTAATACTAATTCCAGGGTCTTGATAAATTGTATTAATATCTAATACATCTACTCTACTACCATTTAATTTAATATGGTATACAAAAAGAAAGTCATATGCCATATAACCAATAAATAATGACGCTACTACTGCACATACAATAGAAATAATTTTAAATGATTTTTTTTGTAATAACTTCTTCATGCATACTCTCCTATACATTAATATTCTATCATAAATATTAGAAAAAGGACCATATATTTTCAACCATTGACTAGAATTAGTTTATAACCTATAATATTTATTTATTAAGGAGAGATTACAAAATGAATAGAATTGCTAAAGAATATATTGATAATAGAATATCCGCTATTAAAGAATTAAAAGGTATTGTAGATGATGAACAAATCTATAGATTACTAAATTTCTTTAATAGTTTAGATCCTATATTAGAAGATGTTTCAAATGAAGAACAATTACAAGAAACTAAACAAAGTATTAAAAATGGTATTCTTGAAGCAATAGAAGTAAAAAATATTGAAGATATAAAAAGAAGAACATTTACAGTACAATTTTTTTACAACATAGTAGATTATCATCATGATGATCCAAATTCAAAAGAAGCAATAGCAGAATTTAGTAAAGACATGGGTATGACTGTAAATGGATATTTAACTTTTGCATTTATGATTGCTTTGGATATGGCAGTTAAAGGTGAAAAAATAATAAACGAAAAAGGTAAAAGTAGAAAATTAAGTGATTTACTTAAATTTGATTAATAAAAAATAGGAATCATTGATTCCTATTTTAATTTAATTTTCTTTAATGTTGACTAGAATACTATTATCTTTTATAATAAAAAACCATTAAGGAGAGATTATAATATGAATAAAATTGTAAAAGATTATATTGATGGTAGAATAGCTGCTATGAAAGAATATAAAGGTTCAATTGAAGATGATAAAATTGATTGTGTAATTACTATTTTTAAACAATTAGGACCAGCTATGGAAGATGTTTCAAATGAAAGAGAATTAAAAGTTGCTAAAAAAGAAATAAAAGATTGTCTTTTAGAAGCAATGGATATAACTTCTATTGCAGATGAAAAAAGAAGAGCTTTAACTATACAAGCAATATATAATGTTGTTGATTATCATCATGATAATGTTAATTCATTAAAAGCAATTAATGAATTTGCTAAAGACATGGGAATGTCAATTAAAGAATATCTTGCATTTTCATTTAGACTTGCATTAGAAATGGTTCGTGAAGAAGAAAAAGGTAATAGTAGATCACTAGATTTATAATTTAAATAGTAAATAAAAAACTGAATAATAATTCAGTTTTTATTTTGATTTAATTTTATTTATTTAAATGATCTAGAACCTATACCAGAATCATCCATCGTAGCTAATAATTTTATAGTTTCTTCAGATTTATTTTCAGAGTCTATTAGAGCCTTTTTGATACGGTCTAATATTTCCATGTCATATTTATCACTAGCATGCTTAATTATATCTCGTGCACAAGAAACAGCCACAGGTATCCCTCTTTTAACTAAATCTATAAAACTATCAAATGCATCATCATAGCCAGATAAACCTAAACCTAACAAATCGCTAATTACTATAAATACATTTTCTTCTGCAAGTTTATGCATAGAAGAATAAGCTAGTTCAGAACCATTTAAATACTGTCCAATTAATAATTCATTTACATCCTTATTATACTCACTACGCAAAATAGTTTCTATGCAATCAAATGCAATTGGATTGTTTTTAACTGTTTCCATTAATCTACCATAAGTAAATAGTATATCATCCAAGTTGTTATAACATATAGTAACTAATGCTTTCATTGCTTCTGCATCACCATTATTAGCTAAATCTATTAAATATGTAATTGTATTGTCATAGTCGCCAACTAGTATTTTGTTGTCTTCCAACTCAGCTTGTAATCTAGTACATTCTTCTGATATTGTTTTAAATTTTTCTAGCAACTCTTTTTTTCTGCTTTCTATTTCAGACAATTCTATTAAATAAGGCTCATCTGAAATTTTTGATAAAGAATGCAAATTTTCCAGTTCAGCTGTTCTCTCTCTACAATTTAAGATAGCTATTGAAATATCTTTACACTCTAGCAATAATTGTACTATACGTTGCGAAAGTTCATGAGTATTTGCTTCTTTTGCTGCAACAATTCTTTTATCTTCCTCAACTATTATATCCACTAAACCTTTTTTTGCTTCTCTATTATTTTCACTTATAAGTGTTAATAAATATGAAACTGCTTCTTTATTACCTTTTCTAGCAATTTCAAGTAAAGATTCCATACCAAATTCATCTTTTGAAGCTAATACTGTAATTCCCTTTAAAGCTGTACTATCTCCCTTAATTGCTAATTCTTTTAACTCAGCAACTAAATCGTTTGTTGTATTTCTCTTTTTCACAAAATCTCCCCCATTTCATTTAGTTGTTGTATATTATACAAAATTATGTGTTTTTGTCAATTATTAATAAAAAACCCTATCTATAAAAGATAAGGTTTTATTTTTATACTGGCGTCCCTGACTGGATTCTAACCAGCGACAACCTCCTTAGGAGGGAGGTGCTCTATACAACTGAGCTACAGGGACATAAAAAGAATTTATATCCACTTAGAGATGTATAAATTTCTTGTAAATCCTTCTAAATATTTTTCATAAGCACCAATTATTGACATAGCAATAAATCTCATAATATTTGGTTCTTTTTTAGACACTTTTAATGCTATTAAATGATTAGTTAAATATGTTTTAAATTCTCTATCATCAAAATATCTAACTAATGCTTTATCAAGTTCTGTTATTTTTTTTAATTCAGGTTTATTTTTAATATCAACACTAAATATATAACCTTGTAAAACTTGAATAACTTTATCACTAACAAAATCTAAATCATAAAATTCTTCATTTATAATTCTATAATAATTTGGGCAATATTTAAGTATAATTTTATTGTCTAAATACTCATTTTGCATATTATTTCACCACGAGTCTTATTATATCATTAAATGTTACATAAATCATTAATAAAATCATTAATCCAAAACCTACTAAATTTAATGCATATTCAAGTTTATCACTTGTTTTTCTTCTAATAATTTTTTCTATTAAAAGAATTAATATTCTACCACCATCAAATACAGGAATTGGTAATAAGTTAACAATACCTACATTTATACTTAGATATGCTGTTAAATATATTAACATTTCTAATCCTTGAGATTTAACACTATCAACAAGTGAATAAATACCAACTGGACCACTTAAATTATTTGCTGATACTTTTCCAGTAAATAAAGATCCTAGTATCTTAAATATTGTTTTAAAGTTATCCCAGAAACCAGTAAATCCATAAATAATAGCTTGTCCAAATCCTTTTTTATATGTAGAACCACTAAACATAATTCCATATATTCTAGATTCTTCTTTACCATCTTTATCATATTTTACTTCAGGATAAATATCATAATCTTTATAAGTATTATTTGCTTTTTTAACAGTGAAAGTATAACTCTTTTGTAATTTCTTAGCTGTTGCTTCAAGTAAGAAATCATCAAGAGTATCTATTTTAACACCATTTATTTTTACTATTTGGTCTCCACTTTCGATACCAACTTTATATGCAGCGCCATCTTCTACAACTGAACTTACTATTGCTTGACTAATTGGTCTACCATATATAAGTCCACTTATAAAGAATAATACTATTGCTAGTAAAAAGTTAAAAACAATACCATCTATAAATACCCATAAGTTTTGTAAAAAGCTTTTATTTTCAAGAATTTGATTCTTTTTTATATTTTTCTTATCCGGATCAGCTTTTTCAGCCATAGAAACAAATCCACCTATTGGAAATGCTCTTAATGAATAAGTTGTTTCACTTTTCTTAGGTTTATGTTTCCATATAACTGGACCCATCCCTATTGAAAATTCATCAACATATACACCACTCTTTTTAGCTGCAATAAAATGACCAAATTCATGTACAGTTATTATTAATCCTAAAATAACACATAAAATTAATATAGTTATAATTGTATTCATTTATTGCCTCCTAAAAGAATGAAACTAAATATGAAAATGCAAGTATTGCAAAAATGAAACTATCTAATCTATCTAATATTCCACCATGCCCTGGCATAATATTTCCATAATCTTTAATTCCATATTTTCTCTTAATAGCTGAAAATATTAAATCACCAAGCTCACTAATAATAGATAAGATAAATGAAATAATAATTACTAAGAATACATTAGCATTTGCACTAATTAATGTTAAGAAGAATACACTTCCTAAGAAAGTTCCAAAAGCAACTCCTCCTATAAAACCTTCAACTGTTTTATTAGGAGATATCTTAGCACATAATTTCTTTTTACCAATTAATGTTCCTATAAAATGAGCAAATGTATCAGACATAATAGTAATTGTTAATACATATAATAAATAATATAAACTCATATTTCTAATAACAATCATAAAATTAAATGAAATTGATAATAATAATACTGTTGCTAATAATTTAAATGCATCTTCACTATCATATTTACTTCTATCATAAACTATTAAAGGTAATGTACAAGCAAATATATTTAAAATAATAAATCTATGATCTAAAGTAAAATAGCTTTCTTTAATAGCAGATGCTATTAAGCATAAGTAAGTTATTAATACAACTAACTTAATATACATAGGTATTTCTTTTTCATGATCATAAACTTTAGTTATTTCATAAAAACCAATTATACTTACAATACCCATTCCAATATAATATGGAACTCCTCCTAGTATAATTAGAGGAACTACAATTATTAATGCAACTATTGCACTTATTACTCTTTGTTTCACTATTCTACTCCTTTACATATATCATTTATTTCTTTATCAAAATATAATTTTGAATTAGTATATAATTCACACCATTTTTTATCATATGTTAAATTAACAAATTCTCCACACTTATTATCTTCATATGGTGCATACTTTTTAATATCATTTGTATCATCTATACAATATCTATCTTCACCATCAACCCATTTATAGTCATCTCCATCTTCTTTAAACTCTGGGAATACTACTACAGGATATTTACCTTGTTTTAATTCTTTTTCATTTTCTACTATAGGTTTATATTCTAATTTCTTATACTCATTTGCTACATATAATGCATTATTAATAGCAGTATCACTATTCATAGTCTCAATTACTTCACTATCATATACATCTCTTATTAATTCTAAATCATGCTTAGATATTTTAAGACCAGCTCCATTAGTATAATAACCTTTATCATAATCATATACTATCTTACAAACAGCATCTGGATCATCATAATCTCCTAATGTATATGTCTTGTTCTCCTTGCAATACCACATTCTATAAAAAACTGCATTATAAACAGTTAATCCATCTCCTAAATCTTTCTTTATAGCAATTTTAGGATGTGAATTATTTTTAGATGCAATAAAAAAATCTATATAAACAGAACCTGCTATTATTAATAAAATTATAAATAAAATAAATAAAACTTTCTTAATCTTTTTCATATTTACTCCATGTATTAATTATATCTTTTTTATATTAAAAAGTAAATTATTTGTATAATTAATAGATTTAGTTTATAATATTTTCTTGGTGAAACAAATGAAAAAAATATTTACATTAATTTTGTTAATAACTTGTGTAATAAGTGTAAAAGCATATGAAAATGAATATTTTGAAATAAATATACCTGATGGTTATAATGTAGAGATATCTGATAAAGTATATAAATGGACTAAAGAAAATGATTATATTGCTATTACAGTAAGTGATAATATTAATAAATATAATTTTACTAAATATAGTGATACTGATTTAGAAAAGCAAAAGAAACACTTAATTGATACATATACTGAAGAATTAAAAGAATATGATTGTACTGTTGAAGTAAGTGATTTAGTCAAAGAAGAAATAAATGACTATACTATTATTACTTATGATATTAAGTGGAACAGTGAAAAAATGATAGGATATAATACATATCAAAAGAGTGCTACATATTCTACTAATAATTATATTTATACTATTACGCAAAGTAGTGATAAAGAAATAGATAAAGATGGTTTTAAGATTCTTATAAATAATTTTAAACCTCTTGATACTTCAGGAAGCAGTAGTCATTTACTTGCTATTATCATAGTACTTGGTACTATTGGTGGAATAATTGGTTATCTTATTAAATCAAAAATAAATAAAGAGCATAAATAATTATGCTCTTATTATTTTCCTATTTTTATTTTTCTTGATAACTAGTATTACAGATGCAGTTATTAAACTAACTAATAATCCAATAAAATAATATGCTATATTATCACCAGTGAATGGAACAGGTTCTGATGCTACTGTTGGTAATTGAGTCTCAGAATAATCACTTTCAAACTTGCTATTTGTATTTATCATTACAGGTGGATTATTAAATATACTATAACAGAAATTCTTTTTACAATAGTTTGTTCCTGTAACTAACTCATTGTTAGCATTAAATACTAAATATTCATTAGTTATATATCTATAGAATTCTCTAGCGGATGCTTCATCTTTGATATATCCTTCTTTTTCTGTGTAATATCCATCATCATATTCTACAGCACCATTAATCATTTTATAAAAATGATATCTAGTTTCACTTTCTACAAATACTTCTGGTATATTACTAGGATAATCAGTAGACCATTCACTATATTGTAAAACTATCTCCTCAGCAAATACTTTTCCAAATGATAATACTAATATCATAGATAATAAAAATTTAAATATTTTATTCATACCTTTACCTCCCTTACTATATAATTAGGCAAAGGTATTAAAAACACTTCTTTTTTTTGATATAATATAATAGGTGAAAGAATATGGCTGGCTTCAAACAAAAAGTTAAAGAAAAAATAAAACAATATTCAAATGATGAATATTTAGATGGGTATATAAAGAATGAGTTTTTAACTAAAGATGGTGATGCTGATGTTATTTTAAAAGTAACAAGTCATAATGCATTATTTGATGCTAGAACTGAAGATAATCAATTAGATTTAAATAGTAAAATATATGACTATATTGATAATAAAACATCTATGTTAAATAATGATATTATGGTTCATTTACATATAAAAGGATTAAATTTAAGCCACCATGATCAAGGTATTGTAAAACATATTATTAATGAACATTATGCTATTGAATTATATAAAGTTCAAAGAAAATATAATAGATATAAAAAGAAAGTATTTAAACTTGTTATATTAGGTTTTTTCTTCCTAGCATGTTATGCTTTTATAGCACTTCGCTTTTCATCTAAATTCTTTATAGAAGTTTTTGGATTCTTATTCTCATTTACTTTATGGGAAGCATTTGATACTTTGATATATTCTTTTAGTGATATTAAATTACAAAGAGAAATAATTACACAAAAGTTACTTATGGAAATAGATTTTGAAAAATAAAAAAAACGATTTAATCGTTTTTTTATTTATAATACAAATTATAGAACCAAGCTATTATTATTGAACCTACTGAATTACCTAGAACCATTACTAGTACATATAGTAATGTATTACATGACCATACTTGTGCTACTGTAAAATATAGCATATTCGCAACACAGTGTTCAAAACCACATAGTATAAATACCATTACACATAAGAATATTGGAAAATATTTACCTATTTCAGTATTAATCTTTTTATAATTGTTTACTGCTATATAAATAAGCATTCCACAAAACATAGATAAAATAAATATACTTAATAAATTATCATTTAGTTTTAAATTTGAAACAGTAACTGCTTTAGTAAGTAAACTATCTTTAAATCTAGTTAAT
>JAEEGL010075674.1_pt1 | contig 18635 bp, 19 predicted proteins | sample 9134231 | NCBI WGS metagenome assembly JAEEGL01 (sample SAMN16246548, study PRJNA631951) | gut metagenome | biome: gut microbiome; feature: rumen; material: fiber-attached | host: Bos | place: Iran: Karaj | collected 2018-10 | reverse complement strand
CATCGGTGAGATCTTCATCCCGGAGGAATTCATCGACGATGACGAAGAAACCGAGGAAAACTACACTTTCGAGGATGAAGAAACGGCATAGCCGTGATTCACGACTATGCCGATCTTCAAAAACACTTGCGCGCACCCACTGATGAAGGGCTGTTTATTTGTTTTCATCGTCCTCCATATTTTGAAGGGCAAAGTCTATACATTGGTTGATGAACTCATTACGGGAGATGCCGTATTGTGCGGCGTTCTCATCTATGGCAGCATGCTTGTCCGTAGAAATGTGCACGGAAATGACTTGTTTTTCGTTTTTCTTGGGACAAAGTTTGCTATTCCGCTTACCGCCCTCTTGCAAAATTGTATTCTTTTTGTTATGTTTTATTTATCTAATGAAATAATTAATGACAATATAATTCTGTTGATTATTCTAATATGGGCAAATTGTCGGGAGGCATGAATATGAAAAACAAAAGGGTGGCATATATTTCGATATTTGCAATTATAATTTTATGCATTGGTTATTTTTTGGTGATACAGCCGCGGATTCAAATTGCAAAAATGGAGCGAACGGTACAACAGGAGTTTTCTCCATACGTTACAGCGTATTTGCGTGATGCAGAGATAAAAAAGGTTCACGCAGACATTGATTATACAAATAAAAGTATTGGATTAGTTTCCGCAGCATATACCATTTCAATTGAGAGCTCTTCGTTTTCATCTCTCGACGCAGACGAACAATTTACAGTAGCAGAGTCTATTTTTGACAAATTTGAAACGTTGACTGAACCTGGCTATCTTACGAATATTTCCGCCGCCTATTACAAACTTGGTAGAATTACCTGTTTTGCAGAAGGTGGACAAACAGAAATTGTGATAATATCAAATGGCAAATCTTATTATTTTGACGATGAAGTAATCCACGGATACCGTGCCCCCCGAAATAATGGTCAGAATTCGTCTAATAAATCGGATGAATCTTCTTCTGATGATGTGTGGTTCGCTATTGCTGCCGCACAGGACTTGGTAAAAGAGCAGTTGGTGTCGCCATCCTCGGCAAGATTTCCGTCTGAAAGAAACGCGTACAGTATCTCGCATTCGGGCAATTCCTGGACGGTTTCTGGGTATGTGGATGCAAACAATAGTCTTGGCGTGTCCATTCGCCAAAATTGGACTGCAACGTTCACGATGGGAGATTCAGACGGAAGTCAGTACAAAGTATCAAACTATTCCGTGACTTTTAGATAAAACATGAAACACGCATTAACCGCGAAGGTGTAATTTCTAGGCCAGTTTGCGGTAACAAGGTATTTGATTCATAAAAAACACGTTTGAAAATATGAATATATTCGCAAAGTGCGAACGCCTTGACGCACTCCACAACTAAATCCCCCACGGGAAGAGGGCCACCGTTTACTCGGTGGCCCTCTTGTTTTGACCGATGGTCGGCATGATCTCGCATTGCTGGATCAGCTTATCAAAGCACTCACAGCATAGGCGAAGGTCTACAGAATCCCCATCATGCCTGCTCCCGTAGCCGATGCGGGATTTCCTTATGGAAAAGTCCTCCTGTATATCGAAGAAGTCAAGCGTTTTTCCACAGTGATTACAACGTAAATCCTGTCGTATCAAATAGTCATTTCCCCTTTCCGCTTATCCTCGCACAAATTTATAGAACGTGGTGCGCTTTGTCCCGGTCAGCTCCATTGCCTTTTTGGCTGTGATCTCTCCCTCCCTCCATTGCAGTATGATCTCATTCCAGTTGTTCGGTTTGACAGCTTTAGGCCGTCCTAGGTGCTTGCCCTTTTGCTTTGCGGCGGCAATCCCCTCCGCCTGTCTCTGACGAATGGTTTCCCGCTCCTGTTGGGCAATAGCACCCAGCACCTCGATCAAGATGTTGTTTATCATTTCGAATACCCATTCTTGCCCCGGCGGGTATTCGATCAGAGTAGTGGGCAAATCCAGCACTTTCAGCCGTATGCCCTGCTCCTTGAAGTATTGCAGCTCGTTCTTTATGTCGTTTTTGTTGCGGCTCAATCTGTCCAGAGACTTGATAACCAGCGTATCACCGGGCCGCAGCATTGCCATTTTAAGGGCAATATAACCGGGCCTGTTCAAGTCCTTGCCGCTCTGCTTGTCTGTGATAATCTCGCGTTCAGAGGCCCCCAAAGCAGCAAAGGCGGCAAGCTGGCGGTCTAGGTTCTGCTCCTTGCTGGACACTCTCGCATAGTAGTATGTTCTGCTCTCCATGTCAGTACCTCCTACTTGATGATTCCACAGATGGCAAAGAAAACCAGAAACAGGATTCCCACCGGGAAACACATACTGACCAGCGCGGCCACGACAATCCATGCAAAAGCCTCTCCCCAATCTCTCATACGTCACGCCTCCTTTCTCATGGAAAAATTGTAGTCGCGGCCCGTGCCTCCGTTATGAATCGGCCCGGCGTGCAGCGTGGCGGCAAACATGCCGGGCAGCAGCTCTCTAACCGTGACGTTCTGGACGTTTTGAATGCTCATACGGTCAGCCACGGCGTGCCCCTCGTCTTTGCAATACCCCGGACGCGAGAAGGAACAGAGGGCAACACAGGGGTCAACGTGCAGCGTCGTAAACGACAGGGTAAGGTTGCAGTTGGAAATATCCTTTTGGTCTTGCCAGAAGTAGAAAAATCGGTTAATGCTCTTTTCAGAAACAAAGCGGCCAAACTCCGCAGGGGTAAATTTTTTCATCATTTGTTCTCCTTTTCACTTGCTGTCCCTGTTGGCTAAATGCTCCAACAATTCCCGGCAACAGTCGCGCCGTCGGTCCTCTATGGTAACGGTGATGGACACATGACGCGGAATTTCTATGATTGTTTCGTTGCGCTCCAACACAATCTTGATTTCCGGGGTATTCAAGTGTTATCACCTCCTTCCAGCCATTCAACGGCCTTTACTATCCAAACGGCCAGCGTGGCCGCGCCTATGATCGTTAATACCATGTCAGCCCTCCACCATCTTCACCATGCAATCACCGCAAACCACGTTGACGGCCTTGGTGGCTCTGACAATCGCCCCGCAACAGGGGCAGGAATAGCGGCGGCTGTGGCCTTTCTTCCCGGCGGGAATACCCGTTCCCCCGCTTGCCGTGCTGTTGCCTCCGGCAACTCTGATTCCGAAAGGCTCGTTGCGGTTGATAAGGATTTCTTGAATGTTATTATTCAAGATCCATTCTATCAGCTCATCGGAGGGGGCCGTGATGCTCCATCCGTATTTCTCGCTGCGGCTCACCGTCAGCCCGTGGGCCTCGGCTGCACTCTTGAAATACTTGTTGTGGTAGCTGCCTCCCCTGCTGCAATCCTGCACCCCGGCAATCGTGTCATTGAACATGTGGCACATTTCATGGAGCATGGTAGCCACAACGTTTTCAATGGGCCTATCCAGCGTTCCCGCGCCGATGTTGATCTCCCGGCGGCCCTCGCCCTTGACTGTCCATGCATTGAACAGGCTGTAATGGCCGTAGGCTCTTGGCGTGCTCTGTATGGTGATAATGGGTTGTTCCAGCTCGCCGCCGAAAAAGTCATTGTTGAGCTTGCTATACAGCTTTTCGAGCTGCCCCGCAAGGCGGGAGGTTTTGGTGATCTCTTTCATAGTGCTGCCCCCTATGTATAATTCAGATTGATTTTTGGGGTGGGTGCAGCTTATAATCTTAACTGCACCCGATCCCCCTTGTGTGGTGTGGTGTGGAAGTCTCTTGCGCTTTGCTTTGGTCGGCGGTAGCGCAAGGGGCTTTCTCTTTAGCAGATGCTGAAACGTCTGGTAGTGACTTGCTTGGTGTACTCCTTATATACACCGGGCATCACCTTCTTGAACGCTGCCGTATCAAAACGGTTGGAAAGGGTGGTTGTCCATCTGACAATGTACTTGCCCGCGTCCAGCTCCTCCGTGTCCTGTCGGCTCATTTCTTCCTTGATAGCGTCTTTGACGGTCTCCATCTCTGCGTTGACCTCGGCGGCAAGGGCCTCCAGCTCTTTCAGTGCCTCGATCTTGGCTACCAGCTCGTTTCTGCTCATGGTGTTTTCTCCTTTCATTCTGTGGCGGGGTCTGTGCGTCATCTTCGGTTCTCTTGCCTAACCTCTATTGGAGGCTCACCCGTATATGGTCGCACACGTTAGGGCGCTTTCGGCCTTGACGGTTTGGTTACCGCTTTTCCCGGCCCCGCCGTTGGGTTGTTCCCTTGACTGTGACTACAGTATACACCAAGTTCAGTGCATAGTCAATCGGCAATATGCACAAAGTTTAGTGTATCCGCTTGTGCATTTTGTGCACTTGACTTGGTGCATGCCTTGAGCTATACTATATAAGGTGAAAAAGGAGGTGCTGCATTTATGCCTATCGTTTATGACAAGCTCTTTTCCCTTCTTAGGGAAAGGGGATATACTACATACAGAATAAGGAAAGAAAAGTTGATCGGGCAGGCCACGCTATCCGCCATTAAAAATGGCACTGGAGGTCTGGATGCAAAGACCATTGCCCGGCTTTGCGATAAGTTAGATTGTCAGCCGGGAGACTTGATGGAGTATGTGAGAGAGTCACAGGGGGGTACTTTTCATTCCGCTGGCGGGGATGATATATAATGCTGTAGTAGTCACTTCATCTCCCATAGAAGTTTTCAAAAAAAAGTTGTTGACAAGGCTGTTGTATCGTGTTATAATGCACAATGTAAAAATATAATATTTTGTTTTTCAAGTGTCGATCTTTCCATTGTCCAGCTATAGGCAGGACAATCATAGGCAGTCTGCGATTGCCGCACTTGACTCAGCGGGGGCGCTGTCACATATCACAAGGGACAGCCATACCCTGCGGGTCTGGTGCGGCCTTTTTGCGTCTTTAGGAGGTGATACAGGGCGCAGGGGCCACACTGGACGTGTACCTTGACAACTTCATACCGTGCCACAAGATGGCGTGAGCACACATTAAACGGCGAATACGGGCACTCGTGCGCCCCTGCCGCCGTCAGAATCAAACACAGGTTTTATCTATCTATAAAGGAGGTGGTCAGTTATAGGAACTGACTGGACAAGATATACACCCGCTCCGGGTCCAGAAGGACAGGCAGGTGTGGTAAATGTTGACACAGGCGAGTGGTTGCCCGGCAGTTATCGGCTTGTCATAGATGGATCGGTCATTATTCCGCCGGACGAAGCTGAGAAACGGCGCAAACGCGCAAGGCAGAAATACGACTATCGGTGCAAACAATATCGCGCCGAAGATCGCGGTCACTTTGTGTTTGTCAAGGGCGGAGGACAGTTTGATGATTTACCGCCCGAAAGCCTGTCCCGGCTAATCTATCTGTCAACGTATCTGCCGTGGGGAAGTAATGCTCTGTATAAGACACAGCGCAAGGGCATGACAAAGAAGGATCTCCCTGCTATTCTGGACGTATCACAGGCCACTGTAAAACGGTTTTGGTGCGACGTGTCACCTCGCTACCTAACAGAGGATTGCAACGGGAATTTGGTAATCCAAAATGACTATGTCATGTGCGGCTCCATTGGGCGCGGCAAGGGGCAGTCATACAGGAAGATTTACATTGACACTTTCCGAAGCCTATATCGTAATTCACGCCCCAGCCAACACAAGCTAATCGGGCAGATTCTACAGCATCTTGACGATTTGCATATCGAACGTAATATGTTTTGCCGGGAACCTCGCGCAAAGGATTACGGAACGGCTGATCCGCTCACGCCGCAGGATTTTTGTCTCATCGTTGGATACAGTCAAGCGAATGTAGCGCGGCTCCAGCGGGACTATGAGGCGCTGCGCTTTGAGCGTGACGGGCATTTCAGCAAGGCTATCTCGTTCTGTGAGGATGGTATAATTGTCAATCCCTTTTTGACTTATAACGGAGACGATCACGCCCCACTGCTTAGGTATTTTCAGTAGCCATTAGCAAAATGAGCGGTCACTATTGGGTTACGTCATTTTTGATCTTGGCACATTCTCTCTCAAAATCCCGGTGGTTATTGGATTTATGCGGTGGTTTTTCCCAATTTTTGTCCACTCATTTTTGATCCGCTATATTATTCCCGAATCCCTTGTGGCACAACGAATAGCTGAATTTATGCCGGGCTGAGTACTTCTCTATAAGTCTACCCCCCGTATCTATGTGGCGAAGCCACCGCCGCCGTAAGGCGGGAAAGATGGCGTGTGTTCTACCGTACCCTCCCGGTCAACGGGGCTGTCGCCCGCTTGCCGTCTACTTCTGCCCAACACAGAAGCGGGCTATATCGTGGCCGGAGTTGGCGGCGTGGCTTTTGAAATTATCGCGTCAATTTTTCCAGAATGGACAAGGTGTGTTATACAGCAAATGGCAGAATCGTACGCCCCCTCCTTTCTCCCCGCCCGAAAAAACTATTTCATTTATCTTGTCAACCGCAGGATTTGGGAGGTTTTGCGGGTATCAAAAACACAATAACCACCGCGTTTTCAGTATATATTTTTATTCCCGGAAAGGAGGCTGTTAAGTGAACAACAGCTCTAAACTAAATCATTTCTACAAGGTAACAGTAGATGAAACGACGTGTTACCGCGTCAAGCACAAGCCGTCCGGCATGACGGCCACATTTGACTTTGATCCAGCTCTGCGAGACAAAATCAATTCATACATGAGGACAAATAATCTAAGTATCGTCCAGTGGAAAAGAGATGGACAGCCCGTCATGGGCTTTCACTCTCGCAAGTATACGCAAGGGTATATACCACTCCGAAGGTTCCTCTATGCCCTCTATCATGATCTGTCCCTTGATGAAATCGAAAATCTACGTATCATATGCACTGGTAACAGGTTTCTTCCAGATGGCAGCGAAGATTGTCGAAGCTGTAACATTGCCGCAGCAAGTGACATTTGCCCGGTTACGCGAGCTCGGCGTTTCACCATTTCCCCAGATGGTCAGCACCTTGAGCTGGAGCTTACGCCAGACGGAGAAAGAATAGGGTTCTCGGAGCACTTCTCAAATGTACCGGGGTTACTTGATTTTCTGGCAAAGCCCGGAAATTTCTCATTTGGCATTGTTGGGAAAAGTGATCGTGTCCAGGCGGTATATAGAGACAGTAGTGGTAAAAAACAGGCGGTATACTTAAACTGCCTCTCTTACCTCTACTATCACAATCTTGTTGCAGAAGATAATTTCCGCGCTCACCTGTTTGACCTCGATGATCAGCTCCACTCAGTTTTAGTTGACGGGGAGGAGGTTTCCATGCACGTTGACCATTTTGACAGCAACATTCACAATCATGCAGAGTGGAATTTATCATGGGTCAAAGGTCATGACAATCTTTCAAAGAGGGAATTGTTCTCACGCATAAAGCCTCCGTACTACTGCTACGGTGTTACGCTGCCCGGCGGAGGGTATCGTATGAGACTTGGATTTGTTGGGAAGCTGTGTCAATGGGACGTTGTAGACTGTGACAATTTCACGGCGGCAATCTCCTGTTTGCGCTCATTCCTCGCTTTGGACAAAAAGCCTGTCTTTGTATTGCCCGATGATGGCTCTCCGTCAGAGGTATACAAGCGAGACACAGACGCTCCATGGATGGCTCTCGATTTTGAGTCCGCAGCAAAAAAGGCTGAGGAGCTGTTAAATTGGGAGGGGAGAATCATTCACTGGGAGGACGGGGCAAAACTCGGTGTATCTGTCCGTGGAATGATTAGTTACATACCCGCGTAAATCCCGGCGGATCATTTCAAGAAGTTTCCCATAGGGCTGAAATGCTGATAGCAGCGCAGTATGTCACGGTCTGTCAAGTCGAGGTATGCTTTCTCGGTGACCGTGACGCTGCTATGCCCTAGTATTCGGCTCAATGTGTAAATGTCCATTCCGGCCAGTATGCAGCGCTTGGCGAAGTTATTACGGAGGGCATGGGGCGACACGTCCTTCTCGATCTTTGCCCGTTTGATATATCCCCGGAAGTTGTGCTCGAAGGTGCGCAGCTCCACGGGTAAGCCTGTTGCCTTTACTGGAAATAGGTAGGCCGTCTCGGTGTATCTATCCTTGAACCGTAACCATTGTTGCAGCACCCGCGCCGTCTTGATGGAGAAGAACACAAAGCGGCCCTTCCTCCCCTTGGTCAGCTCCGCAGGAATAGAGATGGAGCGCTCGTTCATGTCAACGTCGTTTGCGCGGAGTTGTAGGCACTCGCCCAGCCGCATACCCGTGTCCAGTATGAGCAGTGTTATCATATAATCCCGGTGCTCGGAAAAGTAGCTCTTGTCGAAGGTATCAAACAGTTTGCGCAGCTCCACGTCCTCTATGTACTCTCTCGGTTTTCTGTCGTTCTCCAGTTGTTTAATTTTCCGCATGGGGTTTCCCTTTTCTGGACGATCTTCATATAACCAGTTGAAGAACGCCCGCAGATTCCGAATGTAGTTGTTAATGGTGGTTACATTGATGGGCTGTCTGTAGTCACGTCGGCGCTCCGGGCAGTTGGTGGCCGTCCTGTCCTCGTCGGCGTACATACTGTATTTGCCTCGCTCCTGTAGGTCGCTTATGTAGTGGCGTATGGTCTGCTCTCTGATTTCCGCCGGGTCTTCTATGCCCTCCTTCTCTCTCGTCCAACGTTCAAACAGGCGGAGCGTCTGTTCATAACTTTGCATAGTTTTGGTGCGAAGTCGGTTGCTCCTACAGTAGTACAAATACTCGTCAATGTAATAGTCAAAGTCGCGCTTGGTCTGTCCACGTTTCAAAATAAAACACTCCTAACTGACCGGAATTTTCTACCCAATCAATCAAGAGTGTTTATTGCTATGCTCAAAAAAGTTTATTGCTATACCAGCCCGTTTTCATGCGTACTTTCGTAGCGTTTATTGCTATGGCAAAAAATGTCAATCTCCCGTTATCCCTTGTGCCCCAACGGTTTCCTCACGCCCGTTTTTGCTTCATCTGGAGGCTCAAACGGTCTGCGATCATGGCGATGAATTCACTATTGGTGGGCTTTCCCTTGGCGGAGTTGACGGTGTAGCCGAAGTACTTCTGCAGCGTCTCCAGATCGCCGCGGTCCCAGGCCACCTCGATGGCGTGGCGGATGGCGCGCTCCACCCGGGAGGCGGTGGTATCGAACCGGCGGGCCACCTCGGGATACAGCACCTTGGTGACGGCGTTGATGACGTCCATATCCGCCACGGCGATGAGGATTGCCTCCCGCAGGTATTGGTAGCCCTTGATGTGGGCAGGCACGCCAATCTCATGGATAATGGCCGTAACCTGTGCCTCCAGCGCCGGGGATACGCTCTCCTCCCCAGCATCCTCTGTCCGCATGGCGCGGCGCATATGCTCCAGGAGCGAGGGTCCGTTCACCGGCTTGGGCAGAAACGCCCACACCCCCAGCTCCGCCGCCTCTGCCACCGTCTGCCGGCCGCAAAAAGCGGAGACCACAATGACGCGCGGGCAGATCTCACCCAGATCGGCGCACCGGCGCAGCAGGGCAAAACCGTCCAGCCCCGGCAGCACCAGATCCGTCACCAGCAGTGCCGGGTGCTGCTCTACCACCAGCCGCCACGCCTCCTGGCCGTCGCCCGTGTCCCCGACCACCTCAAAGTCCCCCGACTCCTCCATCATCTGCCGGATCAAAACACGAAATTCCTCGCTGCTGTCCGCCAGGACTACCTTGCATCTGTTTTCCATATGTTCCCGTCTCCTCAATCACAAAATAGATCACATGCCCTCTGCCGCTCTTCCACGGCAAATCCGCATTCGTCCCTCGACATGGCTATAATGTAGCAGAATCGGACAGCATTTTTCGGCGGATACCGTCGAATTTCACGGATAATCGTTCGACAAATTCCGCATGGGAGTAAAAGAGCCGGAGGGAGATCCCTCCGGCTCTTCCATGCGTCATCCGGCCATTTTCAACATATTCTCCATGAGGATGCCATACCCCTGGGTGGGGTCATTGACCAATACATGGGTCACAGCGCCCACAAATTTTCCGTCCTGGATGATGGGACTTCCGCTCATGCCCTGCACAATACCCCCGGTGGTATCCAGCAGGCGCTGATCGGTGACACGCAGCAGCAGGTTGCGCATATCCTGCTTCTCGGGACACAGCCGGACGATCTCCACCCGGTAGCTCTCCGTGCAGTCGCCTGAGACGGTGCAGAGAATGGTTGCCTCGCCCAGATGGACCTCCTCCGCCTCTGCCACCGGGATGGGCTGAGCGTCCCCGGCAAAACCGTCATCTGACACCGTGCCGAAAATACCGGCTGCGGTGTTGGCGGACACAGTGCCCACGTCCCGCTGCACCGAAAAGTCGCCCTTCAGCTCGCCCGGTTCACCGCGCTGACCCTTTTTGACGGCACGCACGCTGGTCTCCATGATGGAGCCGGCACTCAGGGGCATCAGCACATGAGTATCCACATCGGTAATACCGTGACCCAGCGCCCCGTAGCTGCCGGTTTCCGGATCATAAAAGGTCAGCGTGCCGATGCCGGCCATGCTGTCCCGGATCCACAAACCCAGCCGGTAGATGCCGTCGCTGCACAGGACCGCCCCGGTCTCCACCTCCGAGGTCTTGCTCCCCCGCCGGACGGTCAGCGTCACCGGCGTCTCGCCGCTCTCCTGCAAGACAGACTGAAACTGCTCCGTTGATCGGATCTCCTCATCATTGATCCGGAGGATCAGGTCCCCTTCCTTTAAGCCGCAGTTCTCTGCCGGAGAGTGCTTTCCTGTGTTCAGGTCTGACGTGGCCACCACCAGCACACCGTCGGCAAACAGCTTGATGCCCACGGCGCGTCCCATGGGGATCAACTGCCGTGTACCTCCCTGGCCAGCCCATGCCTGCTGAGCACACAGGGAGAGGCTGAGGAGGATCGCCAGCAACAGCGCTGCGCTCCGCTGCAAAATGGATGATTGTCGCGTTTCATGCATCGGATCACCCCTTGTTTTGTTTTTGCCGCCGACGACAGCATTACTTTGCGCCGAACGACGTCGTTTTATGACCATCAAAAACAGGAAAACACAGCGTCAAAAAACCGCCGCTGCAGAAGCAGCGGCGGTTTTCAATTTCGATTATTCAGGAATTTTTGCTTTTGAAAATGTCCAGAATGGATTCAAAGTCCAAATCCGTTTCGGTCTTTTTGGCCTCCTCGGCAGGGGTCTCGGTCAGGGGCTGCAGCGGCTCCAGCGCGGGCTTGTCCTGCTCGACGGGTTTGTTCTCCTCAAAGCCGGTGGCGATCACGGTTACGCGAATCTCATCGTCCAGAGACTCATCAAAGGTAGCGCCGAAAATGCTCAGCGCATCGGGATGGACGGCCTCGCGCACCAGATCGGCAGCCTGAGCCACTTCCTCCAGGCCGATGTCCATGGAACCGGTGACGTTGATCAACACGCCCTTGGCGCCGTTGATGGAGGTCTCCAGCAGCGGGCTGGAGATGGCCATGTGGGCAGCTTCCTCGGCCTTGTTCTTGCCGGCGGCGCGGCCCACACCCATGTGGGCAAGACCCGCGTCTTTCATGACGGCGGTCACGTCGGCGAAGTCCAGGTTGATGAAACCGGTGTCGCGGATCAGATCGGAGATGGACTGCACAGCCTGGCGCAGCACGTCGTCCGCGATTTCAAATGCGTTGGCAAAGGTGATCTTTTCATCGGTGGCGTATTTCAGCCGCTCGTTGGGGATGATGACCAGGGAGTCCACCTTACCCTGCAGATCCTCGATACCCTGCTCCGCCTGGGTCATGCGGCGGCGGCCCTCAAAGGCGAAAGGCTTGGTGACAACGCCTACCGTCAGCACGCCCTGTTCCCGGGCAATCTCCGCCACCACAGGAGCCGCGCCGGTGCCGGTGCCGCCGCCCATGCCTGCGGTGATGAACACCATATCGGTATTCTCCAGCGCCTTGGTGATCTGATTGCGGTTTTCCTCAGCGGCCTTGCGGCCCACCTCGGGGTTGGAGCCGGCACCCTTGCCGCCGGTCAGCTTTTCACCGATCTGAATCTTATAGGTAGCGCTGGACGCGTTCAGCGCCTGCTTGTCCGTATTGACTGCAATAAACTCCACGTTCTTGGTGCCGGAGCGCACCATACGGTTCACTACGTTGTTGCCGGCGCCGCCTACGCCCACGACCTTGATGTTGACAACGTTCTCAACGCCTGTTTCCAATCCAAAGCTCATGACGGTTCCTCCTGCCATCCCTTGTATTTCAAAGACGGATTATCTGCTTGTAACCCCAATATAGAGTGGTTTGTATTATTGTATTACGGATTATGCCGCAGGTCAAGTATTACCCGATTATTTCTGAGAAAAAAGTTCGCAAAATCAGCCGGGAACAAAATTCACCTTGTGGTCCTGCATCATGTTGATGGTGCCGGTTTCATTGTCCTCCAGCCGGTCCACCACGGCCAGCAGATAGTTGAGCTTGTAGTCCAGATCGGCGTTCCAGGGAAGCTGCACGGTGAAACGGTCCAGATACCGCATGGTGATCTGGGCGGCGTCCTCCAGATGGATGGCCTGCACGTCGCCCAGCATATCCTTGTCGCGCAGCAGTCCCAGCAGCTCCAGCAGCACGGAGCAGGCATTCTCGTTCTCGCTTCGGATGTTCTGTCCTACCTGCGGATCCAGCAGATCCAGGCCCGTGACCATGGCGTGGGATTCCGTGCCGGGCGTCACCGTGTCCACGATTTTCCCGTTGCCGGATACCAGCCACAGCTCCCCGTTCTGCTCAACGGCCACGGTAAAGCGGCACTCCGTGATGGCGATGTGCAGCGTGCTTGGCAAACTGCGGGTGATGCGCACGGTCTCCACATAGTTCAGAGCAGAGCGGATGCGGTTTGCCACCTCATACTTATCCATCAGGAACAGATTATCCCCCCTGTTGAGGCCGCTGGCGGCAACCACCTCCTCCTGGGTATACCGTGTGCTGCCCTCCACCTCGAAGTGCTCCACCTTGAAAAACAGGGCAAGCGCCGCCACAATGGCGCCGCAGATCACCACAAAAGCCAGCAGACGATAGAGGACGGCAAACCGCCCCCTGTTGTTTCTGCGTTTTCTTCTCGTACGTCTGCCCATGTGAAACTCCTATTCCCCGATCTCCTGTATTCTGGCGCCCAGCCGGGCCAGGTCGCCTGTCAGATCGCTGTATCCCCGTTTGATATGGTGGATCTCCTCCACCTGTGTGATTCCGTCGGCCTGCAAACCCGCCAGCACCAGTGCCGCTCCGCCCCGCAGATCGGTGCACCGCACGGTGGCCCCACACAGCCGGGGCACGCCGCACAGCACCGCCACCCGACCTTCCAGCCGGATATTGGCGCCCATGCGCTGCAGCTCTGCCACATGGCGGTAGCGGTTTTGAAAAATGTTCTCCACAAAGACCGTGGTGCCCCGGGATCTCAACAGTGCCGCCATAACCACAGCCTGCGCATCGGTGGGAAAACCCGGATAGGGCGAGGTGCGAATGGGGCAGATGCCCCTCAGCTGTCCATTGCTGCGCAGGTGGATATGCTGCTCGCTGCTGTTGATGCGGCAGCCGGCCTGGGCAAGCGCAGTGGTCACGGTGGAGAGATAGCGATAGTCCACCCCTTTCAGGGTGATTTCGCCGCCGGTGGCGGCGACCGCCGAGAGATATGTAGCCGCGGCGATCCGGTCGCCGATGCAGCGGTGGCGGCAGCCGTGGAGGCTGCGTCCGCCTTCCACGATCACCGTAGATGTTCCGGCGCCCCGTACCGATGCGCCCATCTTCCGCAAAAAGCTCTGCAGATCCACGATCTCCGGTTCTCTGGCCGCGTTGGAGATCACTGTGACGCCTCCGGCTCCGCAGGCGGCCAGCATGGCGTTTTCCGTAGCGCCCACACTGGGCAGGCTCAAAACGATCTCCGTGCCCCGCAGGTTCCGGCACCGGCAGCGTATCTGCCCGCCGCACTCGTCGATCCGCACACCCAGCGTCCGCAATGCCGTCAGGTGCAGGTCAATGGGCCGGGGTCCCAGCTCACAGCCCCCCGGAAAGCTCAGCTCCGCCTGAGCGCACCGGGCCAGGATCGCGCCGAGAAAAATGACGGAGGATCGCATACGGCGCATGAGGTCATCGGGAATGTCCCAGCGGCTGAGGCAGCTGCTGTCCACCTCCAGGTCCTCCCCCAGCCAGCGCACCCGGCAGCCCAGGTGCCGCAAAATGGCCACGCTGGCATCCACGTCCTCCAGCCGGGGACAGTTCTCGATCACCGAGACGTCCCCGCACATAATAGAGGCCGCCAGAATGGGAAGCACGCTGTTTTTGGCGCCCTGTACGGTCAGCTCCCCCCGGAGCGGTCTGCCGCCCTCTACCGCAATCACTTTCATCCTCCGCCCTGCCTTTCATCGCTTTTTCAAGCCATTCTATGCAGAGCGTGACGGAGTTGGTTACTTGACCAGCGCCATCACCGTGTTGTAGATCCGCTCGGTGGCGTCCAGGATCCCCAGCTCGCTCATGCCGCGGCTCATGGCGGCGCGGAGGGCGGGGTCTCCCAGGATCTCGCAGGTCGTTTCATAGAGATCGTCACCGGAGCACTCCGATTCCAGCAGGATGCGGGCGCCGCCGTGTTTTTCCAGGATCCTGGCGTTTTTCTCCTGGTGGTTGTTGGTCACGTAGGGTGACGGCACGATGATGGCCGGGACGGCCAGCGCCGTGATCTCGCTGACGGTAGATGCGCCGGCCCGGCAAATCACCAGATCCGCCGCACGCATGACCACCGCCATATCATAAATATACTCCCGCACGTCAAGGGACGGGCACTTGTCCAGTCCCCGCTGCGTCAAAGCCGTTTTCATGGTCTCCCAGCCGTTGCTGCCCACGGCGTGGATGTGGTGGAAAGGCTCGCCCTCTTTCTGCTCCCGGGCGAAGAAATCCACCATTTTGGCATTCATATCCCGGGCGCCGAGGCTGCCCCAAAAGGACGCAACCAGCGGGCGGTCATCCGTAAAGCCCAGTTTCTGCCTGGCCTGGGCGTGGCTCATCTCGAAGAAGTCCCCTCGCACCGGCGTGCCGGTAACGACGATTTTATCCGGGTGGCGATAGTGCTGGCGGCACTCCTCAAAGCCCACCATGATCCGGTCGGCATAGCCCTCCAGCTGCTTGGTGGTCAATCCCGGCACCATATTGGATTCGTGGACAGCCGTTGGGACACCTGCCCTGGCCGCGCAGCGCACCATGGGATAGCTGGCGTATCCGCCGGTACCCACCACCAGATCAGGGTGAAACTCCCGCAGGATTTTCTTCGCCTGTCGGGGCGATGTTATCAGATTCCTGACGGTGCGCAAATTGTACCGCAGGGCGCTTGCCGTGAGGGAACGCCGAAAACCGGACACCTCCACGCCCCGGAATTCGTAGCCCTGGCGCTCCACCAGCTGCCGTTCCATGCCGTCCGGCGTACCCACAAACAGCACGTTGACACCGGGATTTTTCTCTTTCATATAGCCTGCCAGCGCAAGAGCCGGATTTACGTGTCCGGCTGTACCGCCGCAGGTAAAGATCACGTTCATAGTTTATCCTCCCGCATTGGGAAAATGTTCACCGCGGCTATCCGTTCCTTGGCGCGGGAATCTGCCGCGAGACGCTGAGTACAATGCCCATCTCAAAGAGCTGCAGCGCCAGTGCCGTGCCGCCGTAGCTGAAGAAAGGCAGCGAGATGCCGGTAGCCGGGACCAGTCCGCTGACCACGGCGATGTTCAGGAAGGTCTGCAGGGCGATATGGGTGATGATGCCCACCACCAGCAGCGAGCCGAAGCGGTCGCGGGCGTGGAGGGCGATCCAGAAACCGCGAATGATGAGCAGGGCAAAGATCAGCATGATAACGCATGCGCCGATGAGGCCCAGCTCCTCGCAGACGATGGCAAAGATGCAGTCGTTGTGCTCCTCCGGCAAATACAAAAACTTCTGGCGGCTCTTGCCCAGGCCCACACCCAGCAATCCGCCGGAACCGATGGCAATCAGGCTCTGCACCATCTGATAGCCCTCGTCGCCGGCGTCTATCCACGGATCGTGCCACATGGCGATACGGCTGCTGCCATAGGTGATGCGTCCGGCTTCCACCAGCTTCACATAGCCAAAGGCCGCCGCAAAGCCGCCGCCCAGACCCAGGCCCACCAGCCAGGCACGGATGCCGCCAACGATCATCATGACCACACCGGTGCCCACAATGAGGATGGTGCCGGACAGGTGGGGCTCCAGCATCATCAGCACGGCAATGATGCCCAGTATGGCCATGTATGGCCATACGCCGTAGCGCCAGGTGAGCATCTTCTCCCGCTTTTTGGAGATGCTGTCGGCAAAGTATACGACCACGCCCAGCTTGGCGATCTCCGAGGGCTGGAAGGTGAAAACGCCCTGCTTGCCCAGCCAGCGGGTGGCGTTGTTGACGGTGACGCCCACGTGGGGGATGATGACCAGGATCAGCAGGAACACGGAAAAGCCCAGCAGGATCTTGGCTGCGCCGCGCCAACGCTGATAGGTGAATTTGCTGACGAGGAACATGGACGCGATGCCGATGACGGCAAAGATGGCCTGGCGTTTGAAATAGTACGCCGGGTTGCCGGTCTCATAGTAGGCCGAAGGGAAGCTGGCGGAAAACACCATCACCAGTCCGATGGCTGTCAGCAGCAGTGTCAGCAGCAAGAACGGAATGTCCATTCGCCCCTTTGCCGCCTCCAGCGTCTGCTTTTCCGTCTCTTTGGCGCGCTTTTGGCGGGCTCTTTGCCGCTCCTTTTGCGCGTGATACTCTTCGCGGGTCATGGCTTCCCCTCCTTTCGCACTCATTTTTGTATCAGGCGTGGAACCGGTCCATCACGCCCAGATAGGCCAGCACACAGAAGATCACACTCACGGCGGTGAATACCGCTACGATTTTGGTCTCCTTCCAGCCGCACATCTCAAAGTGATGGTGCAGCGGCGCCATTTTGAACACACGTTTGCCGTGGGTCAGTTTGAAGTAACCCACCTGAATGATGTCGCTCATGGTCTCACAGATATAGACGATGCCCACCAGGATCAGCACCAGAGGCATATCGTAGGCAAACGCCAGGGCAGCCACCGCGCCGCCCAGGAACAGTGAGCCGGTGTCGCCCATAAAGACCTTGGCGGGGTAGTGATTGTAGAGCAGGAACCCAACCAGACCTCCCAGCAGCGCAGCGGAAAAGACGCTGAGCTGCAGATAGTTTACACCCCACTTATAGCCGATTACGGCGAAAAAGATCGCCACCGGCACCGTGACGCTGGAGCTGAGGCCGTCCAGTCCGTCGGTGATGTTCACCGCGTTGACCGTACCCACGATGATGAAGGCTGCCAGCACCATATACACCACCCAGTTCAGCACGATGTGGGTGTTGAAGAACGGAATATACAGATTCGGCTTCAGCATGCCCTCATAGCGCATCAGGCACAGAAAGGCCACCGCCGCCGCCAGCTGCAGCAGGAATTTCTGCAGGGAGGTCAGGCCGGTGTTCTGGTGGTGCTTCACCTTCTGGTAATCGTCAATGTAGCCGATGATGCCAAACACCAGGGAGAAGAGGAAAACGTATAGGTGGGCAAAGTTCCCCGCCAGCATTCCCTTCCAGCCAAAGGCCAGGATCGCCACACCGATGCCGATGATGAACATCAATCCGCCCATGGTGGGGATGCCCTGCTTGTTCATATGCCAGGTAGGACCGATCTCCTTGATGCTCTGGCCGCACTTCAGCTTCACCAGCATGGGGATCAGCAGCTTTCCGGCAACTGCCGTCACCGCAAAGCTGACAATCAGCGTCAGGATCAGCGTCAATAAATCACTCATATCTTCTCTCCTCCCGCCCCTGCGGGGCGCTGTTTCATGTGTTAGGTTTCCCGGAAGAACGATTCCACAACCTCCCGCTCGTCCAGGTGCCGCTTTGTGTGTCCAATGATCTGATAATCCTCGTGACCCTTGCCGCACAGGACGATCACGTCCCCCGGCTGTGCGTGGGACAGGGCGAAGCGAATGGCTTCGATCCGATCCTCCACCACCGCATAGTGGTCACAGTTCTCCATTCCCGCCAGGATATCCCGGATAATGGCGCCCGGTTCCTCCGTGCGGGGATTGTCGCTGGTGACAACGGAGAAATCCGCCAGGCGGGCTGCAATAGCCCCCATCTGAGGCCGCTTGGTGCGGTCCCGGTCTCCGCCGCAGCCGAACAGCGCCACCACCCGGCCCGGGGCAAAGCCGCGGACCGCCGACAGCACGTTTTCCAGGGCGTCCGGCGTGTGGGCGTAATCGATCAGCACGTGATAGGGTCTGCCGTGGGTGGAAACCGGCTCCAGCCGCCCGCGCACAGGCGAGGCGCTGCGAAGGGCCTCTGCCCCCGCTGCCAGCGGCACGCCCAGCTCCCGTCCGGCTGCCAGCGCAGCCAGTGTATTATAGACGGTGAACCGGCCCGGCGTCGCTGCCCAGACGCTGACGCGCTCCCCCTCCGACACGGCGTCATAGGTCACGCCGGAGCCGGAGAGGCAGATGTTCTCCGCCCGGAGATCCGCTATGCCATCTATCCCGAAAAAGACGGTACGGCATGTGCTGCCGCGCAGCAGCCGCTCACGCCAGGGGTCGTCGCCGTTGCATACGCCGGTCCCGCATTGCCCAAACAGGAGCGCTTTGGCGTCGCAGTAGGCCTCCATGGTGCGGTGAAAATCCAGAT
>JAEEGL016126440.1_pt1 | contig 18636 bp, 15 predicted proteins | sample 9134231 | NCBI WGS metagenome assembly JAEEGL01 (sample SAMN16246548, study PRJNA631951) | gut metagenome | biome: gut microbiome; feature: rumen; material: fiber-attached | host: Bos | place: Iran: Karaj | collected 2018-10 | reverse complement strand
TTTTCTGGAGCTCCACAAAGCGGAAAAATGTGGTAATATTACAAAAGAACTTGCTGCTTGGGTACGCTTTTTTGCCCATGCGCACGAGGAGGATTACATGGAAAGCGCGGTACCGGCTATCGGTAAGGCCCATAACTTTTACCTAGAGCTACTGAATAACACCAAGCTGGTAGGAGTTGCAGCCGACCGCGAAAGAGCACACCGCGATTTTATTTCATGGAATATCAATAAGGAGAAAACTGAGAAAAAATTTGCTGAAACTGAACAAAGATTTGCTGAAACTGAACAAAAATTTGCCGAAAAAGAGAAAGTGTTTGTTGAAAAAGCCAAAGAGTTGGCCGAAGGTGAAAAAGAACTAACCACTATCCGCACGCAGCTTGAGCAAAAGCAAGCTGCACTTGAGCAAGAACAAGCTACACTTGAGCAAGAACAAGCCGAGTTACAACAAGAACAAACTCAGCTTAAGAAAAAAGAAGAGGCGCTTATAGCCCAAGAAAGAGCCATAAGCGAACATGGAAAACGCGAACAAGCTCTGGAAACTGCCAAAAAAATGCTGGCCAGGGGCTGTACACCTAACTTTATCGCCGAATGCACAGAGCTCACAATAGCCACCATTAAAAATTTACAAAAATAATTTTCCCGGCAACCGGCGCACAATCAATTTTTTGTCCTATTCATTTTCCCTTTTTATTTCACACTATTACAAAAATTGCCATTGTGACACCGATCACTTACATCATTTTCACCTTTATTTTCACTGTGTTATAAACACTCTTGACATCAAAAAAAATAATAATAGAACTGCCGCGCCGCTACAACCGGGTGGCTTAAATATTGGCAAATTAGCCAATGAATTTTACTTTTATAAGGAGAAAAAAAGGTTATGAAGACAACAACTGGCTGTAAACTGGCACTATTTTGCGCTTTAACCCTGGCTCTTACAGCTTGCGGCGAAAAAGAAAAAACGCCAGCCGAAAACAATGGCGAAAACAGCAAAACCGAACAAAAAGGCAACAACAACAACAACAACAACAACAACAACAACAATAATTGTCCGCAAGGTACCGGCTGGAGCGGTGATAACTGCGACATTTGCAGCGGCAATTTCTGGGGACCAAACTGCGACAAAACCCCAAGCTGTAAAAACGGCACCGCCAGCCTGGGCATAGATGGTGACGGCAAATGCACTGGCACCTGTAACGGCAACTTCACCGGAGCCAATTGCGATAGTTGTAAAGATGGTTATAAAGGCGATAACTGCGATGAACCAACCGGCTGCCCAACCGGCTTCACCGGTGATGATTGCGACGAATGTTCCAGCGGCTTTTATGGCGAAAACTGCACAGCATGCCCGGCGAGCTGCGGCCACGGCACTTGCGACGACGGTAAAAACGGTAACGGCACTTGCATTTGCGATGAAAATACCGGCTGGGAAGGCGATTTCTGCAATAGCTGTAATGCCAACTGGTCCGGCAATAATTGCAATAGCTGTGCCGAAGGACGGGAAGGCGAAAATTGTGCTACTTGCAAAAGCGGCCGGGTAGGCGCCAACTGCGAATGCGCCAATCCCCTAATGGGCGGGGACAATTGTGACACATGCAAAAACGGCTTAACAAATGGTGTGAGCGGTACCCTAAGAGATAGTAGTGATAATAACCGCGAATATAAAACAATAGCCATAAACTGCCAGGAATGGCTGGCCGAAAACTATGCCCGCAAAATCGGCGATTACAAAGCCCCCGATGGCAATAGCGACAATGTGGCCACTTATGGCCTTCTCTATAAAGGCACTACAGCTACAGATAGCAATTTTTGCCCCAGCGGCTGGCATCTGCCCACAAAGCAGGAGTTTAATAACCTGCTCGCCCATGTTGGTGATGATGAGGAAACTCGCTCAAATAATTTAAGAGCCAAAACTTGGGCAAACGGCGCTGATACTTTTGGCTTCTCTGCTCTGCCGGCCGGCGATTATTCCTTCAGTATATCAGGCATGATGTTTGCCGCTTTTAATAGCCGGGCGAGTTTCTGGGCTAATGAACTCACTGAGTCTTATGCTTACACTTTAAACGTAGGCAGTAGCTATGCCGAAGTGCCTGATAGACCAGCTAATAAGGATATATATCAATCTGTGCGCTGCATTAAAGACTAAAGCTAATACCGCCTCATTTAAGTACCCCCACTATAAAAAAGAAAAGCTATTATATGTAAAATTTGATAATCAGCTTTATTGTGCCGGCCGTTTATGGCTTTTCCGAAGATGAACGCGGCGGAGATGATGGCCGATCTACCCGAAAACCGGAGGATTATAATGTTAGTTACCTTAAAAGATATCATGCAGGAGAGCGGCGTCTCTTTTGGCACCAGTGGAGCGCGCGGGCTGGTTACGGCTCTAAGCGATCGCGTGGTATATAGCTATGTCTCGGCTTTTGCTAAATATTTACTTGATAGCGGCGCCCGCAGGCCCGGCGAAAAGGTGGCCCTAGCCGGTGACCTTCGCCCTTCTACGCCGCGCATCATGCAAGCGGCTAATAAAGCCCTTACCAATAACGGGCTCTTAACGGATTTTCAGGGCTTTATTTCCTCGCCGGCTATTGCCTATTACGGCCTCTTACAAAAGATGCCCACCATCATGGTCACCGGTTCGCATATTCCGGCTGATAGAAACGGCATTAAATTCACCACAGCAAGGGGCGAGATAACCAAAGAAGAAGAGGCGCTTTTAGCCCGGGAAACGCTGGATATAGACAGCACTCTCTTTAACGCGGACGGCGCTTTAAAAGAGCGCCCGGCCCTGCCCCGGCCCGGCACTTTGGCCAAAGTGCTGTATCTCCGTCGTTATTGGGATTTCTTTCCTAAGAACTGCCTTATGGGCCTCAAAATCGGCCTCTATGAGCATAGCGCGGTGGGGCGCGAGCTCATGGGCGAGATTTTGGAAGGGCTGGGTGCAACTATTGTGCGCGGCGGCTATAGCGCGGCTTTTGTGCCGGTGGATACCGAAGCGCTAAGCCCGGCCAATCATGAATTTGCCAAAAAAATGGCCGCTCAAAACGAGCTCTTTGCCCTGGTCTCTTCCGATGGCGATAGCGACCGCCCCTTAGTGGCCGCTGAAAGCGGCACTTGGCTAAAGGGCGACATTGCCGGCATTATCGCCGCCCGCTATTTAAAAGCCGATAAACTGGTGGTGCCCGTTTCCGTCTCCAGCATAGTGGAGCAGTGCGGCTATTTTGGCGAGGTAGTGCGCCCCCGCATCGGTTCACCCTTTGTTATAGAAGCCATGGAAAAGCTCTGCCAGAAAAGCCCCAAGGCCAGAGTTATGGGCTTTGAAGCCAACGGCGGCTTCCTTTTGGCTTCAGATATCGAGGAAAATGGCCAAAAACTCCTAGCTCTCCCCACCCGCGATGTGCCGCTGGTGCATATTTCTGTGCTACTAGCCGCTAAAGAGGCGGGTAAAACCATCAGTGAGTTAGTAAAAGAGCTCCCGCCCTGGTTTACAGCCGCCGGGCGGTTGCAAAAATTTCCGCAGGAGCTCGGGCGCTCTAAATTGGCCGAGCTCTCCGGGGGAAGCCCCGCCGAAGTCCTTTCGCGCCTCAGCGATCTTTTTGGCCATATTTCCGGAAAAGCCATAAATTTCAATACGATAGATGGGCTGCGCATAACTTTTGAAAGTAAAGAGGTTATCCATTTGCGCGCCTCTGGCAATGCGCCGGAATTTCGCGTTTATAGCGAGGGCGCCAGTAGAGAGCGAGCGGAAGAAATTGTAGCTAGAGCGCTACCCATTCCCGATAGCTGGCGCTAAAAAGAGTAAAAGCGGAGGATTAAATGGCTATTAATTTAGATGGACCCATCAGCGGCGTAGGCGAAAAAGCTCTTATAGAGCTTATTATGAGCTATGAAAAGAATTCCCTGCCCGAGGGCGCCCTGGGTGTGGGCGATGATGCCGCTTACTTGCCGCTAAAAAACGGGCTGGTCACCTCCACCGATATGCTGGTGGAGGGCGAAGATTTTATGCTCTTTTGGGCGAGTGGCCACGATATTGGCCACAAAGCTCTCGCCGTCAATATATCAGACCTTGCCGCCATGGGTAGCCGCCCGGCCGGCTATCTCTTTTCTCTCGCTGTAAACCCGGAGCGCCCCGTCTCCCTGGTGGCCGGAATAGCCGAGGGTCTCGCCGCAGTAGCCGAAAAATACCACTGCCCGCTAATAGGCGGCGACCTTTCGGCCACCAGCGGGCCCCTCACCATCAATATAACTGTGCTGGGCCAAAAAGAGGCCCCGCTTTTGCATAGGGGCACTGGCCGGCCGGGCGATGACCTTTATGTGGGCGGCTTTTTGGGCGGCGCCAGAGCCGGGCTTCATATTTTGCTAACTTACCAGGATTTAAAGGATAAATATAAGGATTTGGTTAGGCGCCAGATTCGCCCCGAGCCCCTTCTTGACCTGGGTCTCGCTCTGGCAAATGAGCACCTCGCCACTTCGGCTATGGATATTTCCGATGGCCTGGCTGCCGACTTGCCGCGCCTTTTGCCTAAAGGAGCCGGCGCCACTGTGCTCCTCTCCGCTTTGCCGGCTGCCCCCACTTTAAGAGAATATGCCGCCGAAAAAGAAGAAGATATTTATGAGCTAACCATCATAGGCGGCGAAGATTTTGCCCTTTTATTCAGCGCTGCCCCGGAAGCGGCGGCCGGGCTTGCCGATCTCAGCCAAAAACTTAAGGTGCCCATCACTAAAATAGGCACCATCACTAAGGAAGAGGGTATAAAATGCCGCTTAGGGGAAAGGGAAAAGCCGCTTACCCAAGGCTTTGACCACTTTGCCTAATAAGGCCGGATAATGCGTAGAGCTCTTTTTATTGTCAGCGCTCTTTTTGGCCTCTTGCCGCTAAGCGCCGCCGCGCAGGAAGAGGAGTTTTCCTTTTTTAGCGAGGAGGAGCCCAATACGCTCCAAAGTAGCGATGCCTTCAGCGATGGCGAGACAGAAAGAGCCATAAACAGCCCGGATGCCGCCAGTGAGGAGGATTCATTTTCTTTTTTTAGTGCCGAAGAAGTACCAGCTACCTCCAGCGCTCCGATAGTGCAACCCGCCGCACCAGCACCATCCACCGCGAGGCCCCTGCCCCTAGCCTTCCGCTTTAACGGCGAACTGGGCGTAAAAGGCCTGAGTGATGTGCTCTTTGACCAGGAGGGCGAAGATGTCTCCGAATTTCAAAGCTGGGCTCTTGTTATCGCTGAACTGCGCTTTAAAAAATATCTGCGTTTTTACACCAACTTAGCTCTCTATTGGGGCATGCGCGGCCGCCGCCCGAAAGGCGATAAGCCCTATCTCCTTTTTAATACCAGCGACAAGCGCTATAACGGCGGCATCGACCTTTTGGAAACTTTTCTGGAAGCCAACCTGCCCTACGGCCTTAGCTTGCGCCTGGGCAATTTGCTCTTTTCCTGGGGGCAAAACGACATTTTGCCCGCTGTCTCCCTCTTAAACCCGCTGGACGCCCGCTTAAATTACCCCAATGGCCTAAAGCTGCACGCCCCCGTTCCCGCCCTGCTTTTTACCTGGAATAAAAGCTGGTTTACTGCCCATCTGGCCTTTATTCCCTGGTTTAAGCCGCACAAAGTGGCTTTAATAGATAAAGATATGTCACTGGCTCCGGCAGGAAGTGATTTTTATAATAAATTATCGCTACTTAAATCGGTATCTCCCACACTGCTCGAGGAGCTTGTCGATGATCCTCTGGCTACAGAACCGCCAGATTATTCCATAAAAAATTCCACCATCGGCCTAAGGCTCATGGCAGAGAGTAAACAAGCCGATTTTGCCATCTCGGCTGTTTACGGTTTTGACCGCACACCTAAGCTGCTGCTGGATAAAAATCTCATAACTCTCGCCGGTGCGGCCGGGGCTATTTTGGAAAATCCGGCCTTGCTTTTTACTGATGCCGCTCTAGCCGACGCTTTTGTAACTTTGCAAAATAATTATAAAAATGGCGATGAAATATTTAGCCTTACCTATTTGCGCTCTTTTGAGGCCGCTTTTGATATGGATCTGGTTTTGGGGGATTTTATCTTAAAACTCGATTTAACTTTTACGCCGCAAAAAATATTTTATGATAGCGAGTTAAACTTTAGCCGCTCCCCGTTTTTAAAAAGCGTACTCGCAGTAGAATATTCTTACGGCACCTCTCTTTACCTCTCGCTCACCGCTTTTGCTCTTTTTTCCTTTAATAACGAAATTATTCCTCTGCTCGACTTTAAAAGGGCCGGTGATAAAAGCAGCTATTTAGTGGGCTTTATCTTTATGGGCCGCAAGACTTTTTGGGAAGATCGCTTTAAAATCGAATTACTTGGTGCAGTTAGCGCCACTTACGGCGATTTTCTTATTCGCGCTTCTTTAGAATATAAGCTTTTGGAGCAGCATATTTTTGGCCTCGGAACTACTGTCATTTGGGGGCCACCAAATTCATTGGGAGCAAGATATAATAGTAACGACAGCATATTTACTTATTACCGCTGGTTATTTTAATTATTCTATTTCAATTTACGCTCCAACTGAGTAAAGTGCCTCTGTCTCAGCCGGAGCTTTTTATCAAAACCGGCTCTAACGAAAGGAATTATAATGCATTTAAAAAGATTTCTAAGCTCTTTACTAACTATCATACTGCTTTTCGGCGCTACAGCTTGCCATAAAAAGTACATCGAAGGCACTAAAATTCGCGATACCGAAGATAATCGCCAGATTTTGGAATTACTGGAAACTTATCGCGCGGCGCTGGAAGAAAAAGATGCCGACAAGTTGGTTGCCCTTTGTTCCGAGCATTATTATGAGGATATGGGGAACAGCGAAAACAGCGATGACTTTACCTTAAAAGAATTAAAAGCACAGGTTATTCCCAAAATTTTTGAACATACCGATGAATTATATCTTTCCATCACCGTTGATGCGCTGGAGCTCAAAAAAGATCGCGGGTTTGTGGATTTTCGCTATGATTACCGGGCCCATCTTAATTTTCCGGCCGGCGGCAAGTGGCTTAATGATACGGAATTAAACCGTTTTGAACTAGTAAAGGAGGATGGCCGCTGGCTGGTGCTAAGTGGTCTTTGATATTTAAAAATTATGTGTAAATTAAATATATTATCAATTTTATCTTTGGCACAAACGGCCGAGCAAGCGGCACCCAAAAACAGCGGCCACGGCGTTTTATATGAAGCCATCCACAGCGCCGGCCCGGTTGGTATTGCCATTTTGCTTATTTTGGCTCTGGCTTCGGTGATTTGCTGGGCTATCATCATTTATAAGCTCTTTTATCTAAGAAAAGCCAAAGCCGAATCGGCCAAATTTTTAGATATTTTCTGGAGCTCCAAGCGGCTTGATACTATTTACCAGGAGACGCAAAATCTCACTTTGGCCCCGGTGGCCGCGCTCTTTCGCGCCGGCTACCAGGAGCTGGTAAAAATTCAAAAACGACGGGCCCAAAACAGCGTTGAGGAGCAGCAGGAAACACAAATAAGCGATAAAGATATTTTGCAACGCACGCTGACAAAGTCGGCCTTAAATGAAATAACCAATTTAGAGAGCCTCATCTCCTTTTTGGGCACTTTGGGCTCCACCGGCCCCTTCATTGGCCTCTTTGGTACCGTTTGGGGCATTATGGACGCCTTTTTTGAAGTAGGCAGGATGGGTAACGCCAATTTGGCCACCATCGCTCCCGGTGTTTCCGAAGCTCTCCTCACCACCGCTGTGGGCCTCATTGCCGCCATTCCGGCGGTTGTAGCTTATAACTACCTTAATAACAAGGTTAAATTCTTTGATGTGGAGATGGATAGCTTTTCCAGCGACTTTTTAAACATCATCGATCGCCATTTTTTCAGTAATTAAGCGGAGTTTCTTATGTCGGAACGGCGTTTTAGCAGAAAAAACATGACCGAGATCAACGTTACTCCGCTGGTTGATGTCTCCATGTCACTTCTTATTATCTTTATGGTTACCGCTCCCATGATTCAGCAGGGCGTTAAAGTTGATTTACCCAAAGCGGCCGCCAAAACCATAGAGAGCGGCCAGGAAAAGCTGGTGCTCACTTTAAAAGCCGATAAATCCATTTATCTGGCTGAAGTACCTATTCCGCTAGAGGAATTACAGGATAAAATCCGCTATAATCCGCGCATCCAGAGCGATGGCGAGCTCTATTTGCACGCTGATCGTAAACTTGATTATGGCTTTGTGGTAGATATAATGGCCCGCATTCAAGAAGCCGGCGTCACCAAGCTGGGCATGATTACCGATCCTGGCGGCCAGGCAGACGAGAATTAAGCTATGGCCCGAGGTGCTTTTTCCCCAAAACCGATGCGCGGTTTCGCCATTGCCCTCTCGCTTTCGGCGCTTATCCATGTTGGCCTGATTCTCGGCATTTTGTGGGGCGGTACCAGTACGCCCAAGATTAAACCGCCGGAGAAGGTTATAACCACTGTATTAGTGCGCCAGGGCGAAAAGGAGCGCCCCAAACATCTCCTGCCGCGCCTCCCCAGCGCCCCGCCGCCGGCTCCGGCCCCGGTAGTCAAAGAAAAAGCGCCGGAAGCCCCGGTAAAGCAGGAAAAGGCCGCGCCGCCAAAAAAAGCCCCCAGCGCCCCCTCTTTGCAAGAGCGCATAAATAGGCTTAGTAAAATGCAAAAGGCCCTGGACCGCATCAGCAAAGAGGACGATAACGAAGGCGAACCAGATGCCTCACCGCAAGGCAAAGTGAGCTCTTTTACCCAGGCCGTCATTGGCAACCGCTATGTCAGCGAAGTAAAAGAAGCCATTATGCGCAATTTTCAAGTGCCTAATATTATTGATGAAGCCACCTGCGCCAGCTTAAAAGCCGTAGCCCTCATCCGCATTGGCCCAGATGGCTCTTTAATTGCCAAAAATATTGAACAATCTTCAGGTGATCGCAATTTTGACAACGCTCTTATGCAAGCTATAGCCCGCACTTCCCGCATGCCTGTTCCGCCGCCGGAAATCATGGAGCGCGTCCGCGATGACGGCATTGAACTGCATGCACCCTGTAAGGCTGGATCATGAGCTTACTCGATAGGCTGCTTTTAAAGGAAATAGCCGCCGGGAGGCCGGCTCTTTACAGCACCGACCCTTTTGAAAAGCCTGATTTTTATCGCCGCTGGTTTTTGCCCCTGCGCTACGCTCTAGCCAGGCGTTATTTAAAGCACAAAGAGGCTCTTTTAGCCTTTTATCGCCTCTCCGGCAAACCGCCGCTTTCCGGGGAATTATTCTTTGCCGATCTTTACCATGAGCTTGGCGGCAAGCAGCTTAAAACAAATACTTTTTGGGGCGGAAGCACTATAGATCGCGGCGGCAAAACATATTTTATCCCGGCGCTAACCATCTTTGACCTTTTATGGCAAAAAAAAATTATCTGGCCGCTTTTTTTGCTCTTTCTTATTATCAGCGCCTTTTTTTTGCACCACACCCTGATAGCCAGATCTCTCGATGCCGTTTTTGCCCATGAGCTGGTGAATTTTTGCGATTTGGCCCATAAGGAAAGCGGTTTAAACGAGACTAAGGCCCATCTGGCGCTGGAAAAGAAAGCCAGCAGTGAGTTAAAAGCGCAACTTGAAGAGACCGAAACTCTGCTCAAGTTAACCAAAGAGCGCATTTTAAAGCCCTTTGCCACCAGTGAAAAAATCTACTGGGCTATGGAGGCCTTTTTACGGGCCATCGAAAATCACGCCGAGGGCGCCAAAGTTACCGAATTAGGCTATAATTTAAATAATGAGTTGGAAAATAGCGGTATCGGCTATTATGTGGATAACAAGAGTTTTAGCGCTCCTTGCCTCACGATGTTGCCCCTCCCGCTGGAAACGCGCCGGGAACTCGCTAAGTCACTTACGGCGACAAGCGATCACCCGCTGAAAAAACTCTGCCATACCACCATGGTCATTCCCTACCGGGTAGCCGCGCGCAGTGTTTATACCTACGATAAACGCTCATATCCCCTGCAATATCTCTATCGCATTGACCGTCTGCCCATTGCCGAGGGAGCTTTGGGCCTCACCGTGCACGGAGCCTATGGCGCCCAAATATATGAAGAACGCATAAGAGCTTATATTTTGGAGGTTATTCTCCCACTTCTAAGCGCAGACGGTGCCAGTATTCTCAATCAACTGGGAGGAATGAGCTATCCATATACCGATGATCTTCTGGCCAAAGTATATGAAGAATGGCTTACAAAACAGCTTGGAGCAAAAGAAGATCTCGTAAAACTCTTTGAATTATTTAATAATTGGCAAAAAGTACGCGCAGATAACGACCTCATCGGTGAACGCAAAATTTTAGGTGCAGGACACCGCCTCGGCACCTTAGAGCAAAAAGAAACCCCCAAAACAGTTGACCTAACCCTTTTAAAACCGCTCGAAGATATTCTGGCCAAATGCACGGCTTACCATGAACTTACCCACCTCATAAATAAAGACGCGGGCTTGCCGCCATTACAAGACGCCCTGCTAAAAGCCATTCCCGCGCCTTACCGCCGCGTGGCTCATGATGAATTAACTGCCTATTTGACCGGCATGATTTACACTACCGAATCCATTCCAGTTATGTTGCCGCACCTCGCGGCCTTTGGCCTTAATCAAACGCGAAACGGTGGTGAAGCCGAACATTATACAGCCAGAATTATCTTTGCCACTTTAGCCGATTTTATGGGCACAGAAGAGGCTGAAGGGAACACAAAAGAAAATAAGCCACTGGCCGACGACCAGACAATTATCACCACTTTGGAGCGTTTTTTGCTGCTCACCCCGAATGAGCAAGGGCAGTTTTTGCAACAATGTTACCTAAAGCTTTTTGGCGAAAAAGTGCGCATAATTAAAGCGCCTACTAAGATAATCTTATGAATATTTTAAAGGAATTAAATAAGCAGCAACTGGCAGCTGTCACCCACTTTGGCGGCCACGAATTGGTAATCGCCGGCGCCGGCACCGGCAAGACGCGGGTTTTAACATATCGCATTGCCTGGCTCATCAACGAGGGGCTGGCAAAGCGCTCGGAAATTATGGCGCTCACCTTTACCAATAAAGCCGCCAAGGAGATGAAAGAGCGCCTCGTAAAACTCATCGGCCCGGAGGCCCGGCAGATGGCTATCGGCACCTTTCACGCCATTTGCTCGCGCTTTTTGCGCCAATACGGCGCGGCCATAGATATAGACAGCAATTTCATTATTTATGATACATACGATCAGCTGACCATCATTAAAAATTTGCTTAATGAGCTTGGGCTGGATCCTAAAACAATTACGCCAAACGGTATTTTGAGCAAAATAGATAGCTTTAAAAATCGCGGTCTTACACCTGAAAAGGCCACTTGCAAAGAGTTTGATATTTTGGGTAATTATGCGCTAAAACTTTATGGAACATATCAAAAAGCGCTGCGCCGCGCCGCGGCTCTCGATTTCGGCGATCTCATCATGGAGTGCCTGCACCTCTGGCGTCAAGATAAAGAGCTGTTAGATTATTGCCGCCGCCGCTATAAATATGTGCTGGTGGATGAATTTCAGGATACCAACGAGGTGCAACTGGAATTTTTAAAAACTCTGGCTTTTGGCCCGGAAGGCTCCACCATTTTTGCCGTTGGTGATGACGATCAATCAATATACAGCTGGCGCGGGGCCAATCCGGCCAATATGAAATACTTTGAAAAACACTTCGGCGGAGCCACCTGCTACAAACTGGAAGAAAATTACCGCTCTACCTGCGCTATTTTAGATGCCGCAAATTTGCTGATTGAGAATAACGAGGAGCGGCGACCCAAAAAGCTTTTTTCGCAAAATATGGATATGAAAAAGCCCCTTTTGCTTTTGGCGCCCGGCGCCGAGGAAGAGGCGGCCATGGTGGGCGGCACTATTTTAAAAGCAGTACAAGGAGGCGCAAATCTTGAAGATTTTGCCATACTTATGCGCACCAACGCCCAAAGCCGCCCCTTTGAGCAGGTTTTGCGCACAGCAGGGCTTAATTATACTATTGTGGGCGGCACGGCCTTTTTCGCCCGCAAGGAGATAAAGGACCTCCTGGCGGCCCTGCGTCTCCTCTTTTGGCCGGATAGCGATGCCGATTTTCAAAGAGTGCTCACCAACCTGACCGCCGGCATCGGCGAACAAACAATAAATAAATTACTGGCCTTTTCCGCTAAAGAGAATAGCTCCGTCGGGGCCATCTTGGCCGGCGGCGAACCAAAGCTCAAAACACTGGGCTTTAATAAAAGAGCCATAGTGCCGCTTTTGGCCCTTAATGATCTTTTGGCATCTTTGCGCACGGCGGCCGGAGAGCTCACACCTGTTCAGCTGGCTCAAAAAGCTATTAAAGATTTGGCGCTTTTGGATTCGCTTAAGGGTGACCCGCATGCCGAAGAGCGCGAGGAAAATATAGAAGAACTTTTGCGCCTCATCGCCCTGCGCCATGACGCGGGCATCACCTTGCCGGAATTTTTGCGCGAAATCTCTTTGGATGAAAGCAGCGCCGCCCAGGACAGCCCGGGTAAAGGGGTGACCATTTCCACCATTCATGCGGCAAAAGGTCTGGAATTTAATACAGTTTTTCTTGTTGGCATGGAAGAGGGACTTTTGCCGCACGCCAATTCTCTGCGCAGCGCCGACCGGGCGCAAAATCCGGCCGAAAAAGCCAAATATATTGAGGAGGAGCGGCGCCTCTGCTATGTGGGCATCACCAGAGCCAGAAGGACGCTTTATATCACGGCGGCCGGCAGTAGGCGCAGCCTCGGCGGCGGCTTTAAAGAGCCGGCACTCTCGCGTTTTATCAAAGAGATGGGTATAGAGGCCCACCCCCTGTCCAGGCAGGGTAAAACCCCCGGTCATATTGCCCCGCACATTCAGAGACGCTTGCACATGGGCGGCCATTTGGATATCGATTTAGATGAGGATGACAATTATTAACATGGTGAAATAATTATGAAAAATAGTAGTAAATCTTTTCTTGTAATCGGCCTTGGAGCCATTGGTTCCATCGTCGCTGCCGGCCTCATAAAAGATGGGCATGATCTCTTAGCTCTCATGCATAATAAAAAAAGCGCCGCCGCTTTAAATCAATGCTCTTTAAAAATAAGCGGCGTGCGTACTTTTGAAACAGCTATGCCGCCTATTTTTGCGAGTCCAGCCGAGCTTATCGCCGCCGGCCACCGTTTTGATTATATTCTCATCTGCACCAAAGCCCTCGCCAATGATGAACTGGCCCAAACTATATCTCCGCTTTTAAAAGAGCACGGCATAGTGGCCATCATGCAAAACGGTCTGAATAACGAAAAACCTTTTATAAAAGCGCTGGGCGGCGAGCGGGTGCTTAGAGCGGTGCTCAATTTTGCCGGTATCACTCTTGAGCCAGGTGCCATCAAGATGACTTACCAGACAGAGAGTTATCTGGGCCCGGCCGGCGGCGGTGAAAGCGCGGCAGCCCAAGAGCTTAGCACTATACTCACCGCCAGCGGCCTCAAAATGCGCGCTGTAACCGCTATAAGCCACTATGTGTGGGAAAAATCACTCAACGGCATACCCATTTCGGCCATTTCAGCCCTAACCGGCCTCACCATAGGCGAAGTACTTAATAGCCGCCACACTGCACCTCTGGCTATGGCGCTTTTGCAAGAAATGCTTTTGGTGGCTGCCGCCTGCGGGGAGGAGTTCCCCCCTGATTTTGCAGAAAAATTCATTAATTACAATAAAATGGCCGCCGCGCATATACCATCTATGCGCGGCGATATCGCCGCCGGCCGGGTGAGTGAAGCGCGCTATACCATAGGCGAAGTAGCGGCTTTAGGGGAAAAAATGGCTTTAATGGTGCCTAAAAGCCGGCTTTTGGCATCTTTACTTTTGGCGATAGATGAACATAATGGCCTAGCGGCTCAGGCCGCCGCGAAATAGGGCGCAAAATATGCAATTTTCCGCTTCTACTCCTTGACGCCGGCCTTTGGCTGTGCCAGTAGTAAGAAGTCTGTTTTTGACAGGGCCCGGGTAATATGGCGCAAATTGAAATTATATCACCGGATAAACAAAGAAGCTCCATTGAGTTAAAAGCCGATAGCTATATCATCGGCCGCGATCCTTCAGCGCCAATCCAATTACAGGATAAAAAGGTCTCGCGGCATCATGCTAAAATTTCTTTTAAAGAGGGCACCTACTGGATAGAGGATTTAGGTTCGGCCAACGGCGTTTTGGTCAACGGCGCCTTAATAAATGCCCCTACCAAACTAGCTGAAAACATGGATATAGAGGTGGGCAATTTCCACCTGCGCTATATCGCAGATGCCGCTAATCATGCTCCTTTCCAACTAAAGGGCTTAAACCGCATAGTAGCGCGCAAAGTTTTTGAGCTGCCCTTTGGCGAAACAACCATCGGCCGCGTTGACGGCAACACTTTGGTGGTTGTTGATAAATCCGTCAGCCGCTTCCATACCAAAATAACCGTCAGCGACAGCGGCATTACTGTTGAAGATTTGGGCAGTTCCAACGGCACTTTTATCGACCGCGAGCAAATAGATAAGCCCGCTCAGATAACCCCCGGCCAGCGCCTCAGAATCGGCTCGGTGGAATTTATTCTGGAGCCTTACGGCGGCATCAAAAGAGCTTCGATAAAAGAGCTGATTTTAGCCACCGATCGCCAGTATTTAGTGGCTGTAGCCATTGCTTTAATGGCCCTTTTTATGCTGGTTCTTGTTACTGTTATTGCTGTATCCGGAGCCTCCAATAAGCCCAAGTTGCAATATTCCGTGATGGATCAAATCGAGCGCGAGATTTCCAACACCATAAACCAGGGCACCAGACAACAAGCCGAGGGCCAGTGGGATATAGCTATTGACACCTTTAGAAAGGTTTTGGCCCAGGATCCTTTGAATATCGAGGCCGATAAAAGGCTTAGAGCCTGTCAAAACGAGCTGACATATTCCCAAAATCTTTCGGAAGCGCAACAAGTTTTCCGCCAAAACGATGCCCAAAAAGCGCAAGAGCTTTTGCTCTCCATTCCCAATACCTCGCATTATTATGAATCGGCCCGCCGTTTTCTCATGGATGTCAACGGCAAGTTATCAGAACAATACTACGAAGAAGCTATACAGTTAACACGGCGCAATAAAAAAGATTATTTAGCTATTCATGATACTCTCATCAAGCATCTCACGCTAAACCCGGCCTCACAAAAGGGGCGTCGCTTGGTAACTGAGGTAGAAAAGCAACTGGTAAAAGCCCAAATTGATTTTGTAAGCTATGAAGAGCAGCTGGAAAATATCGCCGGGCGTAGCCAAAAACTAATTACCCAGGAAACGGTGGAAAAACTCAAAGCCCGCTATTCTCAGGTTCTGGCTCCCATAATGGTGGGCTATATAGATGGCAGCCTTGAGGATACCAAAAATGTTCTTAATACCGTCACCGGCAGCGATAGCGACGAAGCCGCTAAGATTGCCAAACGCTTAAATGATATCCAACAAAAAATGGCCATGGGCAACGGTGCCAAAGTGGATAATAACTCCCAGCGCGCCATCGAAGCCTGGGAAAGCGCCATTAAAACCGAAGGCGAGCTTTTACCGGAAGGCGTAGAATCGCGAACCATCAAAAATCTTAAAAATATGGTAGCCAAAGAATACTTCACTCTTGGCGATCAACTCTTCAAAAAGCAAATTTTTACCGAAGCTTTTGATAATTGGTATAAAGGCCATCAGCTGGATCGCAGCAATACCGACATCGCCACCGGTTTTAACCGCCTGGATGCCGTAGCCAAGCGCAAATTCGCCGAAGCGCAGAGAATGGCCCAAAGTAACCCGAGTGCCGCCTGTGAGGCCTTCCGCACCGTGCTCAATATCACCATGCCGGAAAGCCAGTGGCACCAAGGGGCACAGGAACAGCTGAATAACTGCCGCTAATAAGCCCTAAGACGGCATTTTTGTAATGCTTATTTTTCCCTTATATTTTCACGAATTATTCTCTTACTTGCACAGAAAAACGGTTTAAAGTAAACTGCCAGCGTTTGATATTAGCAGAAATGCCATTAACGGCATTTCTACGTCATGCCCACAAAAGGAGAAAAAATGCTGAAGAAAACAACCTACTATATGTTCGCTTTTGGCTTCTTAGCCTTTCTGGCCACGGGTTGCGGTAAAGAGGAAAAATGCGAAATACCCGATGGAGCAGCAGAACCACTTATCGATAGCAGCGATAACAATAGATCATATAAAACAGTATCAATAGGCTGTCAGACCTGGATGGCCGAAAACTATGCCAAAGTTCCGGCCGGTGGTTCCGGTTATTATCATGTAAATGGAGACGCAGCTAACGATGCTAAATACGGTTTACTCTATAACTGGGAAACAGCCATTGATATGTGCCCCAGTGGCTGGCATTTACCAACAGAGAATGAATTTCATCAGTTTAACGAATATGTTGATGCGCATAACACCAGTAATCTCGGGTTATCACTTATAGCTAGGAGTACTGATTGGACGGATTACAGTGAGAAAGGTACGGATGAATTCGGCTTTGCGGCCCTCCCAGCTGGCGCCCATTCCGGATACGACAACACCTACTTTTATTTTGGGGAAGGTGCCGGTTTCTGGTCAAAGACATATTACGAGAAACACTACGCCACTATGTTAAGCCTTGGTCCGGATAGTTTTTCCATCGATGGTGACTATAAGTTGAGCGGTCATTCCATACGTTGTATCAAAGACACCGCTAAAAATAAAGGCGATCCGAAGACTGATTTCCAACCTACTATAGGAGGCCTCTTGGGTTTCTAAGCTATAGCCCCCAGTGCCCCAAACCGTTAAGAGAGGTATCGGCTACCGCCGTGCTGATTTCGTTAGATTTTCGCACATCTATGCGCGCCATGCCGGCCGCCGCGGCCGCCGCTAAACCAGCTTCTCCATCTTCAAAAACCAGGCACTCTTTAGCCGGAGCGCCCATGAGCTCGGCCGCTTTTAAAAATATAGCCGGATGGGGCTTGCCGGGTAGGCCATCATCGGCCGTGAGAATCACCTGAAAAAGGTCTTTAATTCCAAGGAGATTAAGGAGTGTATCGGCCTGCCCGGCCCGGCTCCCGGTAGCTATAGCCATAGGCAGGCGGCCGGCAAAGCGGCGGGCTATAGCCACTACCGGTTCAATAGGGCGCATCTCGGAGAGGTGAGCCAGAAAGAGGCTCTCTTTGCGGCTGGCTATTACCTCTGCCGGCTCGGGATTGCCACAGGCAGCCATCACCACCTGAGCCACTTTTAGGGTGGGCCAGCCGGCCATGCTGTAAAAGTGCTCCTCGGTAAATTGCCAGTCATAAGCTTTTATAGCTTCTTTCCAGGCCAGATAATGGGCCGGCATGGTGTCGATAAGCGTGCCGTCAAGGTCAAAAATAAGAGCCGATATTTTACCGGACATAAAGGTATTACCCCTTGATAATATTTACTATTTCTTTAATTTCATCATCACTTAGCTTGGGATCGACCGGGATAGCCAGGCTCTCCTCAGCGGCCAGTTCCGCCACCGGCAAATCGCCGGCTTTATAGCCCAAATTGCTAAAGCAGGGCTGCAAGTGGAGCGGCACCGGGTAATAAATGGCATGGCCGATATCAGCAGCTTTTAAGCGCTCCATAATGGCCGGCCGCGCCGCTTTATCCACTCTTATGACATATTGATTAAAGACCGATTCGGCACCCTCGGCAATAACCGGAACCTTGGCAATGCCCTTTAAAAGCTCATTATAGCGCCCAGCTACCCGGCGCCGGCCAGTGACCCAGCTATCCAAAGCTTTGAGCTTAATACGCAGCGGCGCGGCCTGCAGAGCATCCATACGGAAATTGCCGCCGATAAAGTGGTGATAATAGCGCGGCTTGGAGCCATGCTCGCGCAGCACTTTAACTTTTTCGATAAATTCCAGATCATTACTAATAACCGCGCCGCCATCGCCCAGGCCGCCCAAATTCTTGGCCGGGAAAAAGCTAAGACAGCCGGCTTTACCCATGGTGCATGACATCTGGCCCTGCCACTTGGCGCCGATAGCCTGGGCGGCATCTTCCAGCACCCAGAGATTATGGGCCTCTGCTACCTTCAAAACAGCGCTCATATCGGCACATTGGCCAAAGAGGTGCACCGGCACAATACCCACTGTTTTGGCTGTAATTTTAGCTGCTATTTGCGCTGGGTCAATATTAAAGGTGCCGGGCACAATATCGACAAATACCGGCACTGCGCCCAGGCGGGCGATAGAGCCGGCGGTGGCAAAAAAGGTATATGGCGTGGTGATAATCTCATCGCCCGGTTTAACACCTAGAGCCATCATAGCCACAATGAGAGCATCGGTGCCGGAGCTCACGGCCACCGCCCCTTTAGCGCCGATATAGGCCGCGAGTTCCGCTTCAAAAGCCGCCACTTCCGGGCCATTTATATACTGGCCGCTATCCAGTACTTTTAAGAGAGAAGCTGCCAGGTCATCACGAATTTCACTTTGCATTCTGGGGATATTTAACATAGGTATTTTCATAAAAAATCTCACTTTCGGGGCGAGATATTGCGCCCTGCCCCTTAATGCCACAAGAGGGCTTTTAAGGAAAAGATATTTTGTAAAAAATGTTAAAATATTTCGGCCTATATTTATTAACAAACTTTATGAG
>JAEEGL015462066.1_pt1 | contig 18636 bp, 9 predicted proteins | sample 9134231 | NCBI WGS metagenome assembly JAEEGL01 (sample SAMN16246548, study PRJNA631951) | gut metagenome | biome: gut microbiome; feature: rumen; material: fiber-attached | host: Bos | place: Iran: Karaj | collected 2018-10 | reverse complement strand
TCCTTTTATATAATATTTAAATAGAAAAAAAATAAACATTGATAAATAATACAAAATAATCAACAAAAAGAAAAAAAAGTAATTAAGTGATTAATAAATTTATTTCAAAAACAAAAAATTATAACAAATAATTCAACAAGGAAATTTTAATTTAGATATTTATAAAATCTTAACTTTGGTTTTTTTTGATTCATATTTAAATATAATTTTTATTTTATTATTAAAACAATAATTTATGAAAAAAAGAATTCCCCTGAATTTCTAAAATTATTCAATAATATTTAGGTTTTTAAAGAAGAAAAATTAAATAATAAATAAATAATTTGATGTATACTTTATCTAATTGATGTTTTCTTTTTTTTTTTAATTACTATTTAAAAACGATTTTTTATTTTTTATATTTTTTCATTAATCAATTAAATTAAATAAATAAATATTTTTATGTTATTCTCAAATAAAATAGTAAAAGAAATAAAACCACAATTTATCAAAAAAGGGATATCATTATATTCTTTAAAAACAATACATATAATATTAAATGAATCACTTTATAATAAATTTGTTATATCAAAAGATATATATATTCTTTTAAAAATAAAAGATTATAAAAACATTAAACCTTCAATACCAAAAAATGATGATAAACTAATAAATAATATGAAAGAATTAATTGATTTTTTAATTTATGAATGTAAATTAAAAAAAGACAATAAATATAGAATTATTATTTATGGTGAAAATTTATTAATTATAGGAAATAATGAACAATTAATTACTTATAAAAAAAAAATTCTATACATTAGAATTAATGAAGCAATAAGGAAAATTTCAAAAATAAAAATAAATTTAAATAAATGTAAAAGTGTAGAATCATTGAATAATAATAATACAGAAAATAACAATAAAATAAATTTAAATAAAGATAAAAATAGAAATATAAAGCAATTATTAAATCAAACAAATTTTAATTCCAAAAGTACATTATCAACTTTTTATAATCAATTACCTTCTCAAAGAACATTATTAAAAAATCAAATAAAAAGAAAAATTAATTCTGAAAATTCTTCTAAAAATAATTCTTTAGATTTTACCACAAATAAAAATCCAAAAATGTTAAATAAATCAGTTTCTACTGATTTTATTATTCCTAAAATAAAAATAAATAAGAGTTATTTAAATAAATCTATTGAAATTAATTCTTCTTTTAAAAATAATAATTATTCTAATTCTTTTCCTATAAGAGGTAAATATCAAATATCAAAATTAAATAAAAGAAATAATTCAACTCTTTTAAATAATTTACAAAGAAAAGAAAGTCAAAATGAAATTAAATTAAATAATTCAGATATTGATATTAATGAGAAAATAATAAAAAATTTTAGAAATGAAATAACTCAAAAAATTAAATGTATGAAAAGATTTTTTACAAACGAAAAAAGATATAAAAAAATAAACAGAAATATAGTAATAAAAAATACTTTTTTTCAAATTGAAAATATAAAAGAAAAATATAATTCTTTTATTCTTGAATTAAAACATATAATAATAAATGATTTAGATTTAATAATATCAGATTTTAATTTAGATTTTTATAATAAATTTTGTGATTATTTAAAATATAATCCAAAATATAAAATAAATTTTCCATATGAAAAATGTGTAAAAGAATTTATTTTATATTCTTACTTAAATGAATTTACATATTCTAATTTTTCAGAACTTATGTTTAATTTAATGAATAAAAATGAACTTAAATTTAATGATATTATTATTTTTTTTGATGAATTTAAAAAAGAATTAGTTAATATTAAAAAAAATCAAGATAAAATTCATAATTTTATTTTTATTGAAAAATCTTTTAATTCTATGAATATTTCTATTATTTTTTTTCAAATTTTTATTTTATGTTCTAATTATTTTGATCATTTACAAAATAAAATCTCAGATTTTTTCCTTTCTGTTCTTAAATTAGATAAAAATTACTTTTTTATAACTTATAAACAATTTTATGAATATTATTATTATTTCAAATGTAATTATTTAGTTTCAAATAAAGACAAATTTTTATTTGTTGAAAAAGTCTTAAATAATTTAAAAAATGATTTTGATTTAAATGTTAAAATTAAAGAACTTTTTGGGATTAATGAAAAAATTGAAAATATTATTAATGAATTTAATAAAACAAAAAAAATGAAAAATATTAATAATATTGATTTTATATATACAAATATTATAAATTATTTCACATATCAACATTAATTATATATTTTTTTTCTGAAATAAAAAAAATCTTTTAAATAAATTTATTTAAACCTTTTCATAGATAAATAATTTATTGATGATATTATAAATTACATATAATAAATATAAGAAAAGAATTTATTTTTTCTTAATTAAAACTCCATCTTAATTTTTTATCAAAATATCTAAAACAACCTTTAGCATTTCTTTCTTCTTTTAAACAACAAGACCAAGCCCAATAATCTTTAATTTTATTTGTATAAATATCTTTTTCAGAAAATTTTCTCTAAAAAAATATAATATTATAAAAATATATATACATAAATTCCAGGATGTTTAAATCCTTCATAATAATTTTTTTCAATTTTTTTTTCTTGTTTTTTTATTTCAGAAACACAATTTCTATAAATTTTTTTATAAGCTAATTTAAAAGCGTCTAATTGAGAAATAAATTTTTCTTTTTTTTTTTTTTTCCTAATTTTTCAGAAATTTTGTGTTTTTTCTTATTTTCTTCCATTAATTTATTTTCTTCAATTTCAATAGTTTTACTCATTTGAACAAGAGGAAGTAAAATATTAATATTTTTATGATAAGGATTAATTTCATTTTTAATTGATTCAATAGTTAAAATTCTTTCTACTAATAATTCATCTGTAAAAGGTTTAAAATTTTTATTATTATAATTTGATATAATATTTGTATTTTTATTTAAATTTAATTCGCTTTTCTTTGAAGAAGAAAAAGAATTTTTTTTATCTGATATTATATTATTTTTATTGTAGTTATTTTCATTTATAATTGAATTATCATTTTTATTATTATTTAAACTTTGATTTGAAGAAGAATCATCAATTGAAAAAGGAATTCTATTTAAATTAGGATTTAAACTATTTTTATTTAATAATCTTTTATTAGAAAATTTATAAACTAAAGGAAGAGGAATATTTAATTTAGTTTTTGTTTTTAATATTTTGTTTTTAAAACCTGTTTTTTTAAAAGAAATATCAGATAAAGATCTTGAAGAATTTAAAAGTTGATTTGCGTGTTTAATTAATATTCTTTGTACCATTTCACTATTTAATGTTGTTTCTGGTCTTATTCTTGATCTTCTTTGCATAAAATTTCTGTTTTTTATATTGTCTATTTGACTTTCGTTTTTTGGATTCAAATCTTCTTTTAAATTATATATTATCTTCTTTGAATTTATTGGCTCATCTAATTTTATCTCTTCAAATGTTATTTTTTTCACATTTCTAAAATTTGTTTTTTTGGTTTCTATTGTATTATAATGGATTAAATTTAATTTTTTCTTTTTTTTTTCTGTTATTTCATTGTTTTCTTTTTTTTCATTTTTTTCTGTTTTTTCATTTTTTTCTATTTTTTCTATTTTTTCTATTTTTTCTATTTTTTTTTCATTTTTTTCTGTTTTTTCTATTTTTTCGTTTTTTTTATTTTTTTCATTTTTTTTTTTTATTTGTTTAAATTTTTTTTTCCTTTCATTTTCTTCAATTAATGCTTTAATAAATTTTTTTCTTGTAAATTTTCTAAAACTAGTTCTTTCGTTATCAGAAAAAGAATTATTGATAATTCTTTTATCAAAAATAGAAAGATCATAAATTGAATCATAATCAATTCTTTTATCTAAAATAACGGATTGATTCCATTTTGGATTTTTTAATTTTAAAATATCAGGTTGAATCATTTCTTTAATTAATAGTTTACTTCTAATAACTTCAGGAGAAATTTTTGCTTTTAAAAATTTTCTTTCATTATGAGCAAAATTTATTTGAAATTTCCTTTTCCATGATTCTCTTAAGTCTTTTAAACTTCTATTTTTTATTTTATTTTCATTTTTATTATTAATCTTATTATTATTATTTTCATTTACTTTTTTATTGTTATTAATATTAAATAATGAAAAACCTGATTCTGGTCTTTTTTTAAAAGGAAATTTTGGTTCTTTTTTTAAATTTATTTCACTAAGACAATTTCTCATATAATTTATTTATAAAATATATTTAGATTAAAAATATTTAAATAAACATTTAATTAAAATTTCCAAATTTGAATGTTTTCAGAATAAGAACAAATAAAATTATCTTTAACTCTATTAATTCCAATAATACAATGTTTATGTTGAGTATTAATAGAATTAATACAATTATAATTAGTAGAATTATAAATATTAATATATTTATTCCATCCACAAGTTAAAAAAACATTTTTTTCAAAAATTACACAAATTCCCATACAAATAATAAAATTATTAATTTCTTTAATAACTTTTTTTTCATTCAAAGAAATTACTTTTAATAAACCATCTCTTCCTCCTATTATTATTCTATCATTATCAATTCTATCTAAAGCATTATTCCAATAACATTCTGCATTTTCTAGATATTTTATAGATTCATATGTTTTTAAATCCCATAAATTTGTTCCTTCAAAACCTGAACATAATAAAATATTTTTATCTTCTATTAATAATATTGAATATATAAAATCTAAGTGAGTTAATGTTATTATACTTTGATATTTTTTTATTTTTTTTTCATTGTTATTTGTTAAAACATTATTTTTACCTTTTTTTATATTGACTTTTTCTTTTATTAATTCCCAAATTTTAGTTGTTTTATCCCATGAACATGATATTAAATTTCCTTTTGAAGAAATTATTATTTTATTAATATTATTAATATGAGCATTTTCAATTATATTATAAATTTCATATTTATTACTTTCTGTATTTTTCATCCATATTTTAATACTTAAATCATTTGAACATGTAATAAAACTTTCATTATTAATAACATATATATAATTAATATTATTATAATGAGCATTTTCTATTTTTTGAATTAGATTCATTTCTATATCCCATATTTTAATTGATTTATCCCATGAAACAGAAATAATATTTCCACATGGAAAAAAACTTAATGAACTTATTTCTTTATCATGTGCATTTATATTTAAAATATTATTCATATTAAATTCTTCGTTAATCATATTTTCTCTTTAAAAAAATAAAAAAATATTTTAAATTATTATTATTTAAGCAATAAAAAAAACAAAGAAAATTTATAATAAATAATCATTTACTATCAATAATTAATAAAGAAAATTTCTGTCTTAAATTATTTTAAGAATAGTATCAATAATTATATTATAAATAACTTTATTTCTTTTAAAACTGAAAAATATTTTTTTTATTTTATTTTTAATGAAAAAAAAATAAAATAAAATAATTTATCAAATGGGATGTCAATGTTCTAAAAGCAGAAAAATAATAGTTTCAAAAAATTTATCAACAGAAGAAAATTATAATAAATATTTAATAAATATTCATATTCCAAAAACAGATAATGTGAAAATTTTATCATTAAATATAAATAATGAAAATGAAACATTATCAAATATATTTAAATCAGCATTTTTCAATAAAGAAGAAGAAAATAAATACAATGCAAATTTTATATCTCTTTATAATCCAGTAACAAATAATTATGATTATTACATTGAAACATTATTAAATTATAAAATTGAAAATGAAGATCATCCTAAAAAAGGAAAAATGTGGAATATATATATTAATAATGAAAAAGTTAATTGGGATTATAAATGTGATAATCAAAGAACTATTAATTTTCAAGATAAAATTGATTTAAAATTTGAAAATAATAATGATAAAATATTATCTGATTCTTTTCAAAGTAAAGAATTTAATTCTAGTGATTCTAGTAATTTTAAATAAATTATTGTGTTTAATTAATATTTTTGAAATTAATAATCAAAATGTTATATATATATTGTAGATATTTTATAAATCAATAATTGAGGGTAATTTATCAATTATTTTATATTTTAATTAAAAATAAATAATAAATTAGTTAAAAAATTAAATATCTTTGGCATTTTGTATATATTAATATTATTTGAATTAAAATTATAATTAATTTATTTTTTTATATTACTAAAAATATAAATGTTATCATATTAAAAAAAATTTAAAAAACAAAAATTTTAATTTAATTGAATATTATTCAATTCTAAAGTTTATTATTTTAATACTTATCAGATAATTTAATAAAAGTAATTATTTTAGAAATTCTATCATCATAAAAATATATGATAATGATATAAATTTATAATATTAAAGATATATGTTTTTTTCAAAAGAAATTATATTTTGAATGAATTAATGCACAAAAGATTCTTTTGGTTTATCTAATAAAATAATTTTATGATGAATCAACTTACAACATTTTATTTTTCCCCATATATAAAAATTCAAAACATAAATAGTATCAAAAGCAAACATTAAAGAATAAATTTTAGAATAGAAAAATAATTTAATAACATCTTTTTCATTTTTCTTAATAAGAAGATTATATATAAAATATAAATAAACCATATTTGTTCTAATATATGATAAATATCTCATTAACATTGAATTTGAATTGATAAATTTATCTTGTGGAAAATATGTAAATTCAAATAAATAAGAATATAAAATTAAAGGTAAATTTACTTGTAAATGAGTAATTAAATATGTTTTTAATATTGTTCCATTTTGAGAAAAATCACGTAATAAAAGATTAGGATGACTTTTCATTTCAAAAGTTTCTTTTATTAAAAGATAAAATATTTCAAAGAATATTAAATAAATTTGCCATAAGAAAAATTTATTCACATTTTTTTTCAATGATTCATATACATAAGTAAAATATTCAAATAATGGAATTAAAAATAATAATATCATTAATTTTTCTGAATCTTCAATAACATAAGTTTGAAATAATATTATGAAAACTTTTGTTAAAACATAAACTTTTTTTTTTTCCTTTTTTCCTTTTTTTGGAATGATTATGCAAATAATAAAAAGAAATAAAAACATAATATATATTATTACATTAAAAACGATAAATTTATTTCTTCCTTCAAAATAAAAAGGTTTAGTAATATTAAAAAGGAAAATAAATAATTCTAAAACTAAACAATAAATAAGAGAAATAAGAAAAACAGGAAATTTTTTTTTTGCATAAAAATAATAATTAGTTAAATGTTGTCTTAAATATAAAAAAATATATAAACAACTAATTAAAAAAGAGATAACTTCACCAATTTTAAATTGATAATATCCTTTTAAAAATTCTTTAAATCTTATATAAACTCTATATCTGAAAAGTAAAAATGAAATGATATTTATAAAAATAATAATATAAGGGAAAAGTCCTAATTTTTTAATTGATTTAAATAATGGAATCAAAACAAAAATACAAGAAGTTAATATTATAAAGTTTAATTTAACATCTAAAGAATAAATATCTGGTAAAAATATAATTAACATAGGGAAAAATAAAGATAATATCATTAATGAAAAATTACTGATATTTAAATCCTTATCTTTTCTTTTTAAAATAACTAACATAAAATAAACTTCTAATATTGATATAACAATAAAAAATAAAGTAATAAAAACAAAAATTACATAATAATGTTTTGGAATTAATTTAACTTTAACAATATCAACAATTTTTTTATTATAATTTAATAATTTTTCTTTTTTACTTTCATAATCAGTTGTATTATCATTAATAATATTTTGAATATCATTATTATATTTATCAAATTTATTTTTCAAAGAAGGAAATTTATTAATAGAGTTTTTCATATAATTTATAATTTGCACAGCTTTAGAATTAATAGAAATATCTTCCCAAAATTTTTCATTTTCAAATAAAATTGGCATTTCAATAGATTCTAAAGGGATATTAATATCTTGAATAATAAGTGGAAAGGAAGGAGCATAATGATATCTATTAATATATTCAAATTTAGCTTTGTCATTATTTTGAAATTTATTATTTAATATTTCTTTATTATATAAAACAAATATTCCTTCATTTCCATTTGTATTACTTCCATGAAATATTATTTCATCATTTCCTGGAAAAATATTTCCTCCATGATCACTACAAATAATTAAAGAATATTCTGAATGTTCTTTAATAAATAATAATATTTTATTTAAATATGAATCAATTGAATAAGCTTGTGCTCTTGTTTTATAATGATTTTTAGAATACATATGATTATGATGATCTAATACTGTTGTATAATATATTATTCCTACTTTGTCACCTGCGTTTGATATATCAAATTTTCTTTCTAAACATTCTGTCATATTTAAATTTGTAAAAGAAGAATTTTTAAAATATTCATTTAAATGATTATACATTTCATCTAATGAAATTTTTAAATTTCCTATTTTATCAGAATTTTGTTTTAAATAATTTTCAACATATTCATCATAAATATTATAAGCATCATCACATAAATTTGAAAAGGAAATTTCTTCATTATCAATAGTATAAGAATTTAACTCAATATTATTTTCATTATCTAAAAATTTAAATAAAGGAATAGTATCACCTAAATAAGATAAATTATAATTTGCATTATGTAATTGTTTAAATAAATTATCTGAATTAAAAGGTTTATATTGATAATTTCTACTATATTTTCCAGTAAACATTGTTTCAAAATTTGATCCTGTTATTTTTAAATCAAGATCATAATTTCTATATACTTTAGTTAAATTATATATTTCTGATTTAGATAAAAATTGTAATGAATCATATGCTGTTCCATCAATTAATAGTAAAATAAATTTCTTTGTTTTATATTTGTTTTTACAAAGATTTGAATTTTCATTTTCTTTTTCTTGACAATAATTATTTGAATATGATGATAAAGTATATCCTTCAAATAATCTTGGATTTGAATGAGTTAATATTCCAAGAATTATTATTATGAAACATACTATTGCATTGATTATGAAGATTACTAAAAATCCTTTCATTTTTTTATCTTTTTATAGTATTGAAAATAAAGTTTTTATATTTATTTATGATATTATTTTTGAATTTTTGTTTTAATTTTTAGTAATTTTATTAATTATCATAAATAAATATGAAGTTTAAAGAATAGTGTTAATAGAAATTAATTGCAAAAGTAAATTTAATGAATTATTTTTTTTATTGAAAAAAAAATATAAATAAATAAATTAAAAGAGTATAAATACTATTCTTCCTTTTTTTCCATGAAAAAAAACCATTAACAAAAATTCATTAATAAAAAATTAATTGTTAATGTCAAATATTAATGAAAATTTAATACAACATTAACTTAGAAAAAAATCAAAAGAAAAAAAATAATCTAATCAAAATTCTTTTAAATTTTCTAACACAAAAAAACTATCTAAAAAAGTTATTTTTTAATTATTCTTTTTGAGAAATTAATTAAAATAAAAAAATTTGAATAAAAAAATGTTTAGAAAAATCTATGAATTTCGATTAATATAATAAAAAAATTTAAAATAAATTAATTTCAAAAATATTTAATTTAATCGAAAAAAAGGGTTTTATTTGATTTTGATTTGTGAAGTTAAAAAATAAAATATAAAACTACTATATAAAAACATAAAAATAATCTAACATTTCTAGAATTATAACAATAATATTTGATTTAAAACTATAAAAAAGTATGTCTATATTTTTAATTTTAATTTTTTTATGATTAAAAAAGAAAATAATCTTCTTCTTAATTATCTAATTTTTTTTTCCATTTAGTTTGTTTAATATATGGAATAAAATTCTTACTTAAATATTTAATTTTTTGATAATATTGTAATTTATTATTTTTTTTTATTTGATTTAAAAAACATATATTCATTTTTGATTTTGTTTTAAATCCAAATTTTTCTTCTAATTTTGTTCTTCTATTCTTCACATAATATTCATTATAAATATCTTGATATTTCATATCTAAAAACATATTAAATCTTTCATCTTTTATTTCATCTATTAAATTTTTATTACTATTACTATTACTACAATGTCCATTACATTCTTGTTGTAAAAATTGTCTTAAACTCAAATTTATTATTTCATTTAAACTCTTTAAATCTTTTTTCTTATTAATTTTACCTGAAATATAATATAATTTTCCTTTTATTTTTTGTTGTTTAAAATATTCTTTTGATATTTTAATAAGAAAATTATTATAATGAATATATATTTTATGAATCATATTATCTATTCTAATTTGATTTTCTTTTTTTTTTTTTTATTTTGATAACTAGATATATCACCGAGAGTGTTCGATGTTACAGGAGGGTGTTCTGAAGTATATTCTATATTATTACTTATAAAATCCAAACCATTTTCTTTTAAAAGAGTTTTAAAATTGTAATCTTCATTTTTTAAAATACTATTTAAACATTCATTCTCATCTATTTCGGATAAATCACTTGAATTACCATTCATCGTTTTTTAATGTTTTTATTAAATAATTTTTCAACTCGTTAATATATCATTTTCGAGATTTATGAAATTACTCTAAATGAAAAAGAAAGTTAGAAAATATGAATTTTTTAAAAAAATTGTGTATTTTTTTTTTCAAAACCATTTGCTTCAAATATTATCTATTTAGAAAAACTTAGAACGTTTTAAGTCAACCAAATTGTAAAAAGATTGGAAAATAGTGTGCATTTAATGTTAGTTTTAAATTTTAATAAATAATAGGTTAAAAATAATATTTTTTGTAAATTCTTTTAATATTAAATATAATTATTAGTTAATTAATTAATTGATTCATTTTTAAAGATTTTAATAAATATAATAAATAATTGATTTAATTGAAGATTCAATCAATAAAAGAAATAAAATTTTATGATATTGTAAATAAAAAGAAAAGCCAAACCATTTCCTTCTTTCCGTTTCATTAAAAAATGTAAAGATTTTTCTTTTTAATTAAAAATAAGTATTTATTTTGTTTAAATATTATTTTCATCCAATCAATTACAAATAAATATTATATATTGTTTATTATAAAGTAAATAACTAAGAGTTTTTATTATAAATTACATGAATAAAAAACAAATAAAATAATCAAATAATTTTTTTTAAAAAAACAAAAAAAATTCTTCAATTTAAAAAAAGAAAAAAATGAATTTCAATTCAATAGTCTTCCCAGCTCCAACAGAAGACAAGCATCACTGTATATATGATTACGAAAAGGATATAATATACATTCCAAAAACACTTCCAGACAAAACAACATTCCACATTCCATGTTTATATCAAAAATGTACATTAAATCCAAATACTAATAAATTTTTTATATATTTCCACGGTAATGCTGAAGATATGTTTAATGCAATAGGAAATTTAAACATAATAAAATCATCACTTCCTTTTCATACATTGAGTATAGAATATCCAGGATATTCAATATATTATAAAGAGAAAGATGCAGAGACAATAGAAGAAGATTCATTAATAATATTTGATTACTTAACAAATGAATGTAAAGTAAAACCAAAAAATATTATTTTATGTGGAAGATCAATAGGAACTGGACCTGCAACATATTTAGCTTCTAAAAGAAATCCTGGTGCTTTAATAATGATTAGTCCTATTCAAAGTATTCAAGATACTACTAATTCTTTAATTGGATTAATGAAATTTATTGTTAAAGATAGATTTAATAATTATGATAGAATTAAAGATGTTACTTGTCCTTTATTATTGATTCATGGACAAAAAGATTCTCTTATTCCTTTTGAAAAAAGCATTCAATTAACTGAAAGAACTGGAGGACCTTATGAATTAATTTTACCTGAAAATATGAATCATAATGATGTTCATATTTATGATGATTTTTTAGACCCTATTAATAAATTCTTAAGAAATCATAATTTAATTCATGTTGACAAAGGAAATATCTTTATTGATGATAAATTATTCGAGATTCCTCAATATTTAAAAAATGGCAATTTGAGTAATGAAGATAAGGTTAGTGGATTAGTTAGAAAATTGCTTAAGATATAATTTTTTTTTCTGATATTTAAAGAAGATGTAAATGGAATTTATAATTTTTATAATTTGAATTTCTATTTATCTTTTTTTTAGAAATAATAAAAATATTCTTTTCTGTTTTCATTTTAAAATTAAGTTCATTAAATCCTTATTTATTTGAGACAAAATATTTTTATATTTAAATAATATATTTATTTAGTATTTAATTTTACTTTTTTTTATTCATTTAACTCAAACTTTTCAACTATACCCATATAAGGAAATTGTCTTATAATAATATTGTATGTATTTTCACTTGAATTATAAATTAAATAATCAATAAAATTATTTCCAGTAAAAACTTGAGGATAAATAAAATCATCTTCAATATAATCATCATATAATTTTTCACCATTAATGCTATAACAAATAAATTGTTTTTCATTAGAAAATAATAAGAAACAAGGAAGAGGAGTTGAAGAAAGAAACACTTTTTCAATTAAAATATTATTTGGATTAATATATATTGATCTAATAATTTTTAATGATGGTATTACATATAAATGAATATAACCATCATATGAAGAAGAGATTAACATATTTAAATTTATATTTGAATTTATTGATATTATTTCTTTTGAATGTGGACGAATAATATTATAATAATTTATTTCAGATTCCAATGATTCCTGTATATATATTATTATACTTCCTCTTTCTGTTCCAAGATATAAAAATGATACATCTAATTCAGGATTAAAAATATTATATGCTGTTATTCTACTATTATCTTGATTATTTTTCAATTTTTTAAAATTCTTTTTATTAATATTATATAAATATGAATTACCATTTATTAATCCACTAAATAAAATAGACTTATCGGAAATTCTAGAAATAATTTTAATAGAAGAATTCATTTGTAAAAAGTCATTAATATCCGAATTTTCGATTTTTTGATTAAAAATTAAATAATTATCATTTAATACTTGAGAATAATAATTGAAATATTTTTCATTTAAAAAATTTAAAGTATTTTGGTTGTCATTTTTATCATTTTTATCACAATTGATTTCAGCAGAATTAAATAAAACTTGTATAGGATTGACTCCTAATTCAGCCATTTTAATTACACTATCTTTATCAATTTGATTTTTACTATCTTTAATTTCTTGACTAATAACATCAATATAAGCATATCTTAAATATAAATTTAAATGATTTTGAGCACTAATACCATTAGAATTAATTCCAAAAATTAAATCAATCCAAGGAGCAATTTGAACAGAAATATTTTCTAACATTTCTCTATATATAGTAATAAATAAATAAGGATTATTTTTACACCAATAAGGTAAAAAAACATTATTAACTTTAATATCTTTATCTTCATTGATATTAAATAAACTTTGAGTAATATTAATAGTACTTTTTCTATTCTCATTTTTAGTTTTTTGTAATTTTCCAAATTCTAAATTATTAATATTTAAAAACATTTCAGGAAAATAAAAAAATTCAGGAATAGGTTCTCTAACATCGCTTTTTTCACTAATAACACTCGTAAAAGTTTTTTCTAAATTCATAAATAATCTATCAGCAGCATCAAATTCATTTCCTTGAATTTCAATTGCAATTTTTGAATAAGGAAAAATTCTTGTTAAAAAATGAGAAACATATGCTGAATTTGAAAAATGACTTCCAAATAAACTTGGTAACATTATTATTTCTACTTTAATATTATTTTTATTACTTTCTTTTTTTATTAATGAAAATATATCTTCATTAAATTTATATTCATTTATGTCTATTGAATTATTTTCTTTTTTTTTTCTTAAATCTATTACTTTTATTATATCTTCAAAATTTAATGCTGACATTCCTAAATTTTCTTCTGGGGTATTTAATGTAATATTTTCCTTTTTTTGATTTTCTTTATCATTTTCCAAATTGTTTATTATTGTATTTATATTTGGAAACTTTTTTTCTAATTTTAAATCTTCAATAAGAGTAGATAAAGAAGAAATAAATGTTTCAATATATGATTTTTTTCTTTTTATACCTTTTTCATTTATTTCCATTAAACCAACAGGAAGAGAAAAATCTCTTATTGTTTTTTCTATTAATTTATTTTTTATAATTTCAATATCTTCACTTTTAATTTCTTCTTTTTTTGGGTTTTTATCTGCAATTTCATAATCTGTAATAATCCAAGGAAAAACTGGATATTGTTGAATATCTCTAAAAGATCTATTTCCAAATATATTTAAATATATTAAATAATTTAATGTTGATATTTTTTTTCTTCCCCATTTTAAAGATATATCATTTATTTCTAATGTTTTTCTTGAATAACCTATTACTTGAATTTTTGGATTTTGTATTGTTATTTGATTTGGTAATTCTTTTTTTAAATTATTTATTATTTCATTTCTTTCTTTTAAATTGTTAAATATGAAATAATATGATTTATTTCTATTTGTATATAATTCTAATCCATAATCTTCATCATAATATCTTCTTCTTAAAGCAAATTTAATTTCTTTTAAATTTAATTTTAAATAACTACAATTTTTTTTACTTTGAATTATTGATCCATAACATTTTTTATTATTTATATTTGTTTTTTTCTTTTTATCATTTTCTTCACCAACTTTATTAACATCAATAATATTACCAATAAATTTAATATAATTGTTTTTTAGAATGATATTTCCTTTAAAATGAGTTTGTAAAAATAATAAACAACATTCATATTTAATTGTATTTGGAAGATAATTTAAAGTCCATTCTTCATTTAAATTTATATTTGGTGTTGGTATATTATAATATTCTTTTATATTATTTTTATAAAATTTTTGATTACCATAAAATTCATTAAAATTATATGAATAAATCATTGGAATAATTAAAGGTTGAATATAATCTCTTGTTAAATGATTACTTTTTTTAAATAATAATTTTTTATTGTCTTCATTTTTATAAAAAATATTATTATCTGAATAAGAACCATTCCATGTAAATAAATCATATTTTATTCTTTTATATTCTTTTATTTTTTTTATTGATAATATTTGATTTTTATTATATATTTCTTTTGATTTCTCATTCATTAATGTATGATCTATTTTATATCTTTTTATTTCTTCTTCTTTATTTTCTTTGTTTAATAAATTTGGAGTTTCTTTTTTTATTATTTCATCATTCAATAAATTATCTGAATTTTGTTGAGGTTTACATTTTGGAATATTAAATATTGTTTCATTTTTTTTTTTAAGAAATTTAGCTTCTAATAATTTTTTTATTATTTCTTTTGTATTTATTTCATATTTTATTTTCTCTTCATTTGAAGAAGATTGAATTTTTAATTCTTGATTATTATTATTAATATTAGGTTTTTGTTCTTTATAAAATAACCGTAACCCAATTTTTTTATTTATATATTCATTAAGAAAATTTAAAGGAGATGAAAGTAAAAATGAACCAGTCATTGGATTTTGATTGTAACTGGAATGAATTTTTTTAATTATTATATCTAAAATTGTAAATAACACATCATTTTTATTTGAACTTTTGTCCTTTATAATTTTAAAATAAATTAATTGTAATAACCACAAAAAATATTTTTGAAATTTTTTTTTAATCTCATTAGAATAATTATTATTACCTCCAAACATTGCTTTTTTCTTTTCAATATTTGAGCAAATAGGAATCATTAAAATTAAAAGAATTTTATTGAATTGTTCCAATTTAATACTATTAAAAATAGTAATGAAATAATTACATATAAATTCTAAAGTTTTAATATCAAAAAAAATATATAATTTATTAACCATTTTATAAATAGGTTCCTTTGAATTTGAAATACTTAATTCTCCATTTTTATTTATTATTGCAACTGAAACAAATACTTCTAAACATTGTTTTAACTCTAAAGAGAAATCAATTTTACATTGAATGTTTGAATTATTATTATATTCTACTATAAATTCTTCTATTTGTTTTAAAATATTAGAAAAATTTAAATGAATATCATCGATCTTTATATTTTTAACTTTTATATGATTTAATATATAATTGAATATTTCCTTTTTGAATGATTGAATAAATTGATTTAATAAATCAAATGAATTTTTTTCTTTTATTATAGTTTTATTTTCTTCTCTTAAGGAAAATAAATAGGATTCAATTAATAATTTTTTTAAATATTTGAATGGATTATTCATAAAATCTTTTCCATAATTTACTTTTATTTTTTGTAAAGTAAAGTCTTTAGAATCATTTATTTGTTTTTTTAGTTCTGAATTTTCACAATTTTCATATAATATAATTTGATAATAAATTAATTTTAGAAATTGATTTAAAAAAAATTGATTTTTTAAAATATTATCCGCATAATTTTCTGAAAATTTGCATTCATAAAAAATATTATAAAGAACACCAAAAATAAAATCATTATTATATTTTTTATAAGGATCAATTAAAGAAATTTCTTCTATTTTTTGTATATCAACAATATTAATAAAAGTAATTCTATAATAAATATTTAACCATTCAATGAAAAAAATATCAAGTTTATTATTAATTCTATTTTTAAATTTATTTTTTCCTATTTGAATAAAATTATCAGGAAAAGAATCTATTCTAAAATAATTAATTAAAAAATCAGTTAATTGATTTATTTCTAAAGGATTTCCTTTATTTAAATCAAGGGGATATTTTTCTGTTAAATTTTTTATTAATTTAATCATTTTCATTTTTTCATTTATTCTTTTTTCTTGAATAAAAAAAGATAAAAGTGAATCTCTAAATTTTTCATTAAAAATTTCTGAAAAAGCAGAATCAGGTTGATTAATTGAAACCTCTGTTAATTTAAAAATTAAATTTATTATTTCTTCATGATAATTTTCACACAATAATTTATAAAGATATATTATTCCTCTTTTATCATTATTTTCTATTTTTTCATCTAAAAAAAAATACATTCTATTTAGAAATTCTATTATTATAGGAGAAAATTTTTTATAATCTTTTAAATAAATTAATATTTCTGAAAAGTTTAAATTTTCTCTAACTTTTATATCAAATTTATTATCCGAAATGAATGAATAATACTTATCTCTATTTTCATTACTTAATTTTTCTATTAATTTCAAATTTAATATTATATGTTTATAAATACTATTCATATCTCTTTTATTGTTTAATTTTTCTTCTTCATAATTTGATATATCGTTTAAAAATTGAATAAAATTACTTTTATCTAAAATATTATTTGGAAGATTTTCAAGGAAAAAACTTATAATTTTAAAAAATTTAGAATCATTTATATTTAATATATTATTTTGTTTTATAATTAGAATAAGTTCAAATAAATCATTTAAAATTTCAATATTAATTTTTTCATTATTAATATTTTCTTCATTTTTATTTTCATCTGTATTATAAAATAAATATAAAAACTCAAAAAGAGGAATAATTGTTTTAATTCCTCCAATCATAAAAATCTTTTTTCTATTATTACAATAATCAAATATATAATTTTGATATAATTCATTTTCTGGTTTATTTAAATAACATTTATAATTTTGATATAAAGATGGAATTTCAAATTTTTTTTCATTAAATAAATATGGAGAAAAAAGAAAATTAAATTCTTTTCCTTTTATTTGAGATATTTCTTTGTTTAAATTACCAAAAACTAAATTAAAATTTAATTCTATTTTTGAAATTGGAGAAAAAATATATAATAATTTTCCTTTGAAATTTCTTAAAAAAGAAATTGATATTATTTTTTTTTCTCCATTATATTTATTATTAATTTTTTCTTTTTCTGAACTTTTTATATTTTCTTCATCACAATAAATTTTTGTTAATTTCATTGAAATATTTTTATCAAATTTATTTCCTTCAATAGAAAAAATGATAGTAATCCATTTATTTAATTCAATTTCTATTTCTAAATTATCTAAGAAATTTTCATCATAAAATACTTTAATTAAATTATTTGAAAGTGTAATTTTTAAATGATGTTTATTTTCTAATATTATATCAATTAAATCAGAATTATTATTATTTGAATATTCATCAATAAATATAGATAAATAAATAGAATATTATTTCTTAAATACATTTTATTTTATTTTCTTTTGTAATATTAGTTGAAATTGTTGAATTTAAAGGATTTAAGAAAAATAAATATTTTTGAGGAAAAGATTTTTTATTTTCAATATCTTTTCCATAAAATAATAAAAGGATTTTCATATATTTTAATTATATTTGTAAAGTTAAACTTCTTCTCCTAATTTTCTATATATATTATCATAATATTTTGTTTCAAAATTAATATTTTTAATTAAAAACTTTAATAAATCTTTTGACAATTCTCTTAAATTTTCAGATTTTAAAAATATATTTATTAATAGTTCAATTAATCCTATATTTTCTTCTAATTGAAAAATAAGAGAATTTATTATTACTTGAGATATTTCTTTACATTGTTTAAAAATATTTATTAATGTATTTAATATTTCTT
>JAEEGL014812726.1_pt1 | contig 18636 bp, 16 predicted proteins | sample 9134231 | NCBI WGS metagenome assembly JAEEGL01 (sample SAMN16246548, study PRJNA631951) | gut metagenome | biome: gut microbiome; feature: rumen; material: fiber-attached | host: Bos | place: Iran: Karaj | collected 2018-10 | reverse complement strand
TTGACAGAAGACAGGCATATTGACAGGGAGTTGATTCCGCATGTGACTTATTACGCATACAGAAAGCTTTCAGGAGACAGGGAATCTTTTCTGAGATATAGATACAAGGATGCTTTTAAGGAATTTGACCGCACTGTTTCAGAATATTCAAGGAAAAATCCCGGGCATGCAGACTTCTCAAAGCCGCTTGCTGTATCAATAGGTGGAGATAACTACTGTTATCCTGAGATGGTTGATGACCTTATTTTAGCTCACAATGTCTTTAGAAAAAAAGGATTTGAGACTATTCTCTGGGGCTGCTCAATTGAGCCTGATTCATTAAATAGTGAGGCACTGGTAGAGGACCTCAAGGCTTACAGCAGGATTTATGCAAGGGAATCAATCAGCTACAATGCACTTCTTGCGGCTGGGATTGATGAGCAGCAACTTGAACTTAGAAAAGATCCGGCTTTCGAACTTGAAACAGTAAAAAAGGAACTTCCGGAGGGTTTTTTGGATGGAAGGACGGTGGGAATCAACTTAAGTCCCATGGTCCAGAATAAGGAGACAGTTCCGGGGATAACAATAGAAAATTACAAGAATTTTATCAGATATATCCTTGATAATACTGATCAGAATGTGGCTTTTGTCCCGCACGTTGTTTGGGGAAGCAGCGATGACAGGAAGCCTCTTTCAGAGCTCTATGAGGAATTCAAGGATACGAACAGAGTGGTGCTTATTGGGGATGCACCGGCAGAGGAATTAAAGGGTTATATTTCCAGATGCAGCTTTTTTGTGGGAGCGAGAACACATTCAACTATCGCCGCTTATAGCTCGGGTGTGCCAACGCTTGTAATTGGCTACTCGGTTAAGAGCAGAGGAATTGCCACAGATCTTTTTGGCGGGTATGAAAATTTTGTACTTCCGGTACAGGAAATAAGGGATGGGGATGCTATGATAAAAGCTTATCAGTGGATCCTTTCAAGGGGGTAACATGCTAATAATTAAAATTGCAGGTGGTTTGGGAAACCAGATGCAGCAATATTCACTTTATAGAAAATTACTTAGTCTTGGCAAGGAAGCTAAGCTTGATCTCTCCTGGTTTTCACCAAAGGTTCAGGAAAAAATGCTTGCACCGAGGGAGTTTGAGCTTCCTTTGTTCGAAGGGCTGCCTTTTGAAGTGTGTTCAGACGAGGAAAGAGATCACTTTCTCAAACAGACTGCTCTTCAGAAAATTACGGGCAAGGTTATGTGCAAGTTGGGGATTAAAGAGAGCTCCAACGACAAAGTTTTCTCAGAATCTAAGATGTTTCATCCTGAAATTTACGATATGGATGACAGATATATTGACGGCTATTTTGCATGCCAGAAATACTATGAGGATATCGAGGAGGAACTGCAGAAGCTCTTTGTTTTCCCTGAGCATTCTGTTAAGGATCTTCATCAGAGAAATATGATTCTTGTGTCAAAGATTGATAATGAGAACTCTGTTAGCGTTCATATCAGACGCGGAGATTATCTGGCACCTGAGAATATTGAGATACTTGGTAACATTGCGACTGAGAGTTACTATGCCAGCGCTATGAAGTATTTTGAGGACAAGTATCCCAATGTACATTTTTATATTTTTACAAGCGATCATGAATATGCAAGGGCAAAGTATTCAGATGAGTCCAAGTACACTATCGTCGATTGGAACACAGGTAAGGACAGTGTGCAGGACCTTATGCTGATGAGCCATTGCATGGGAAATATCTGTGCTAATTCTACCTTCAGCTTCTGGGGCGCAAGACTTAATGCGCGACCGGGCAGGGAGATAATAAGAACTGCCACTATGAGAAACAACCAGAAATGTGATCCGCAGATCATGCATGAATACTGGAAGGGTTGGATCCTTATGGATAAGGACGGAGCTATTGTTTGATGAGTAGAACGAAGTCAGCAGCAAGGAATATTGCTTTTGGATATGTGGGGCAGCTTGGAACAGCCATAATGTCCTTTATCTTAAGGCGCCTTTTTATCCTGTACCTGAACGAGAACCTGCTCGGAATTAACAGCTTGTACAGTAACATCCTCTCTATGCTTAACATGGCTGAACTTGGAATTGGTACAGCCCTTAATTTCAGCCTCTATGGCCCTGTTGCAAGGGGCGAAAAAGAGAAGATAAAGTCCTACATGCAGATGTACCGCAAGGCATATTACATTATTGCTCTTGTTGTGGCTGTGTTTGGAATAATACTAACGCCATTTCTTGAGATCTTTGCGGGTCATCCTGACAATATTACCCACAGAGATCTTGTACTCTACTACTTCATATTTCTTTTTAATACAGTCAGCAGTTATTTTGTGGCTTATAAGTACAGCCTCATAAATGCTGAGCAAAAGAACTATATTCAGACAAATATCATCACCATAACAAAGATAATCACAGTCTTTTTCCAGATCATAGTTGTGGTTGTCACAAAGAATTTCTACCTTTTCCTTCTGACAGATGCGGCGATACAGCTTATTCAGAAGATTTTTGTATCAAGATTTCTGGACAATATGTATCCATATCTTAAGGAAAAGAATGTGGAGAAGCTCTCTAAGGAAGAGAGTGATACAGTCTGGGCAAAGACAAAGGCACTTGTTTTTCATAAGGTTGGAGATGTTGCGAGACTTCAGACTGATGCCATTATCATATCTTCTTTTATTGAAGTAGCTATGGCGGGAGTTGTAGATAACTACAACATGATCATCAGCACAGTATCGAACTTTGTAAATATCATCTTCAATTCAGTAATATCAAGCTTTGGAAATCTCATTGCAACTGAGTCCAAAGAAAAGCAGTTTAGCATGTTCAAGGTATACAGGTTTTTTGCCTCCTGGGTATATGGCTTTTCCTGTGTCGGATTTATGGTGCTTATAACACCTCTTATCAGGATTTGGCTGGGAGATGCATGGATTCTTGCACCGGCAGCAGTATACTGTATTCTTATCGACTATTATTTTAAGGGAGACAGAATCGTACTCAGTAACTTTAAGACGGCAGCCGGAGTTTTTGAGCAGGACAAGTATCTCGCGCTCATTCAGGGAGCAGTAAACCTTGTACTTTCAATCTGGCTTATTCAGACACCGCTTGGCATCACAGGTGTATATGTTGGAACCATCGTATCGGGACTTATTGCGAATATCACGAAGCCAATAATTATTTACAGAGCATGCTTTGACAGAAATGCGGTCCAGTATTTTATTGACAGTGCAAAATATCTGGCTAGTCTCATCGCAGTGCTGATTGTTTGTAATCTCATCAGCACGAAGGTGCTGGCTAACTTAAATATCCTTACGTTCATTATTATGGGAATAATAATAACTGTTATTTTTAATGGCGTATATTTCGTGCTGTACGGAAGAAGTGAAGAGTTTAGGTATCTTTTTGGCAAGATAAAAGAGAAGCTTGGCTGATAAGCTGTTGTTTTTGGACCTGATCATTTTAGATTATTGCAGATGACTGTGTGATTTACAGAGGTGGGTAAATGAGCGAAAAAGAACGTAACAGAGAATTAGATGAGCTGATTAAAGAAGCCGCGGATCAGCTTGATAATATCATGAACGTAAATGTTGCTCAGGCAGCTAAAGATATGGTGAAAAAAGCTTTTGGAAGGTCTGTAAGAACAAAAGACCCAATGTTCTGGCCTGCCGGAATGCTCATGGTTGGTCTTGTAGCAAGCATTGATGACAGCCCAAGTGATGCAGAGGGTAATAATATAGCCCGTAAAGCACTTGAATCACACTTAAAGCTTTGGCAGGAAAAGTATGACAGCAGACTTGATTTTGTCGACGATGCGCTTGCCGGATATTCTGTTATAAGGCTATATGAAAAGAGCCATAATGAGGAACATGGAAAGATTGCGGATATCGTTAACTCTTTTATCATGGATGCACCCTTGGATCCGGCCGGTTCAATCCTCTATAATCCCGGAAGAAACAGCAGAAATATCTTTGCTGACGGAATTGGGCAGGCAACTATGTTTATGGCGTCCTATATTCGTATGAAGCTGATCGTACATGAGATTCTTTTTGAGAGGCAGGGAAATACAGAGGCTCTATACTACAGCGAGTCTGACTACCTTAATTGGATTGGTAAATTATATCTTCAGCTCATGAATTTCTATAAATATGGACGAGATCAGAAGAGCGGACTTATCTATCACGGCTACAGCCTCACAGCAAACGAGACTGAAAGTGATAAGAATAGTGATGGAGTAGTAAAGGCAAATGCCTCAAGAATAGCTAAGGACTTCTACGCAGAGTATAAATGCGAGAAAAAGGGACTTCTTGGATGGGGAAGAGCTCATGGCTGGCTCCTTATGGGCTTGTCCAGTTCTGCCTGCCTTGAGAAGTACCTTAATAAAAAAGGCCATATCAACGAGGAGAGCAAGGGCTTTAGCCTTATCCCATGGTATATGGAGCTCTGCAGAATATCACTTGAATATCAGAGAGAGGATGGCGGCTGGAGTTGGCAGCTTCAGGCATTGGACGGACATATCGATATGTCTGCTACAGGCATGATCGCCTATGCAATCTGCAAGGGGGTCATAGAGGGAATCATTGATGAGAAGAGTGAAATATACAGAGATGTAATTCTCGGCCTTAAGCGTGCGAAAAAATGCATGCTGGAGCATGTCCATAACGGCGTAGTCGATGACGCCTTGAGCTCCTGCGATGACTTCGCGGTTCACTATCAGACCTACGGCAGCTACCCTTGGGGGCAGGGCGCTGTACTCGGTGCACTTGCGTTGATAAATAAGCTGTAGGCTGGCACAAAGAAAATGAAAAAAGCGATGAGAGTTTAGTACCCTCATCGCTTTAACTGTCTTATTTAGTTTATCTGGCAGGAGCCCATGTTATTCCGTAGAGCTGCTCCATGAGCTTTCTAAGCTCATCTTTCATGGAGTTGCAGGCAGAGGACTCATCTACAAAGTTCATAACTCCGATGCGCTCTTTGTTATCCTGGAAGAAAACTGCCCATCCATCAGATGTCTTGTCGAGACAGATTCTGTTTTTGTGATGACCGCCAATCTTATATAATTTCGATGGAACAAGGTGCTCCTTAAAATATTTCTTAAGCTCTTTTGTAGTCATAGTGATATGCTCCTCGAATAAATTAGTTTTCAAATTCGTTACATGTAGTATTGATTACTACATACAATATAACACAATACTATGTCTGTGACAAGTCCGAATCAGCGATTTTTGTTATAAAGAAATCTATTCCAGGTGCCGATATAATCCTTAGCACAGCTATGGACAGCGTGAATCTTCATGGAGGATTAATCTTCAACCTGGAGGTTCACTTTCTTTTTGTATTGTGAACTTCCGTGTACAAAAGGAGGCACCATGAAAATTGCACAGAGCAACGTTAACCTTGTTTCAAGTCACCAGTATTATGAGGAAAATACGGTGACAGTCCAAAGCAGCGTTATGACCAGATCATCATTTCTTGAGAATCTTCAGAATCAGGAAAAAAAGATGGATTCTCTTGAGGTTTCAGGAAATGATGAGCACGAAGCAGTAAGCAGCGGTACCTATACTTCACTTAAACCAGCAAAGTATGAGTATCTTGGTACACGAGAGGCTACTCTGGAGGATCAGATCTCTGAGATGCGTGCAAGGCTGTTAGAGCATCTACTTAGCTTTCTGCAGCTGCTCGGTGGTGATAATGCAAAAGGCAGTTACAAAAGAATGATCAGTGAGACCTCAAACATGCTGACCAGCAACATGTTTGTTAAGACCACGACCATCGAAATGACTCATGTGGAGGAGGAAGCAACAAGCTTTCAGGGGACAGGCAAGGCTCTGACAGAAGATGGAAGAGAAATTGATTTTAATGTGAATTTCAGCCTGTCGAGAAAATTCACTGAGTACGCCGGAGTAAGTGTATCCAGTGCTGTTAGCCTCATTGATCCTCTTGTGATCAATGTTGGAAAGGATATTACCAGCATATCCGACCAGAATTTCTTCTTTGACCTTGATAGTGATGGCGTAGAAGATAAAATATCCAAACTTGGGAGCGGAACGGGGTTCCTTTCCTATGACAAAAATGGCGATGGAATAATCAATAACGGAACCGAGCTGTTTGGAACACGTTCAGGAAATGGATTCGCAGATCTTGCCAGATATGACCTTGATAAAAATGGATGGATCGACGAGAATGATGAAATATTCTATAAACTCAAGGTCTGGCTGAAAAATGAAGATGGCACAGACTCACTTCTTTCGCTTGGTGATGCCGATGTTGGTGCTATATATCTTGGCAGTGCAGATACTGAATACACAAGCCAGAACAGTGACTTTTTAGTATCAGCTGTTATGCGATCCACAGGAGTATTCCTAAGAGAAAGCGGCGGAGTAGGCACTGTACACCAGCTTGATATGGCAGCACTATAAAACTGAATAGTAGTAAAGCGTTTTTTGCATACTAGAAAACTTAGTGAAATATCCCGGTAACAATAAAGCCTGAAGAGCAGGTATAATCTACTCTTCAGGCTTTTGATACATTCTTGAATTTAATAATCAAGAATATTTGATTACTCTTCGATATCCCTCTGACGAGTTCCGTTTACCTCGCCCGATAAGAAATGCCTTCTGCACACAGATACATAAGATTCATTGCCGCCCATCATGATCTGTTCACCGCTTCTGACAATTTTGCCGTTGTGTACTCTTGCATTGAAGTGAGCTCTTCTTCCGCACCAGCAGACAGTGGGAACTTCTTCGATATAATTTGCAACTTCCATAAGTCTCTTGGAACCGGTAAACAAGTGACTGGTGAAATCTGTTCTTAAACCGTAGCAGATAACAGGAAGATCGTATTTATCAACGACTTCTGCCAAAAGATCTACCTGTTCCTCAGACAGGAACTGAGCCTCATCGACGATCACACAATCAAGCTCTTTCCACGAATCAGATTTTCCTGTAAACCACTCGTTTTGTACGGTATCAAGAAATTCTTCAACAAATGTGCACTCAGCACTAAGACCAATGCGGGATTTAACTGTTTTTTCCCCATCGCGATTCTCGGTCTTGGGCTTCAAAATGATGGCATTTTGTCCCTTCTCAAGATAATTGTAGCGCACCATCAGTGCATTTGCAGTCTTTGAGCTCCCCATAGCTCCATACCTGAAATAAAGCTTTCCCATAAATCCCCCTTAAATATTTCTTTATATTGTAGATATTGCCTATACTTCATCCGGAAATATAGGCAATAAAAACATCATTATTTATTTAGCAATATCTGCTTTCTTCACCTGCTCATCAACGCCAAAAAGACGGCCTCTTACAGGGCTAAGAGCAGTAATCAGAATCTGTCCGAAGATCACGCATGTGATAATCTCTCCGGCACCTACTGTAAGAGCAAAAGCCGGAAGTGTGCTGATCTCAATTCCAAAGAGTGTGAAACCACCATCAAAGCCATAAGCGTATTTAAGAACAAATGGGATGATGAGAGCGTTCGCAACAACAGGAGGAATAGAGCAGAGATATCTGTTCTTACGAAGTGCATAGGTTCCAAGAGCTCCGAGAAGTGTAGCGAGTGTTCCGAAAATAACATCAGGAGCAGCTGAACCTGTAAGGATGTTTGCAATAAGACATCCGATAGTTACTCCGGGAACAGCAGCATTAGTAAAATAGGGCATAATTGTCAGGCACTCTGAAAATCTTACCTGAATTGCGCCGCTTGCAAGGTCAAAGCCTGCTGCGATGTAGGTGAGCACTACATAAAGTGCTGCGATGACTGCCGCATGAACAATGTACATTGTTCTCTTTTTTGATTGATTCATTCTGGTTGCCTCCATAATCAAATTAAAATAGTTGTTGTTACTGCAACCATGCGGTAATGTCACCTCCCAGATAATTACAGCTGATACTGAAGCTTTTCTTCAGCCCCTCAAGTATATAAAAAAGAAGGGGTATTGTAAACCCCTCCTTATTTTTGATAAACAACCAGTTTGTTATATGGAATTTCAATTCCTGCCGCATCGAAGCGCTTCATGATATCTACAAGGCATTCGGAGCAGGTCTTAGGGTTATCCCTGAAGTCCTGGGTTTCAACAAGAGCTCTTAGTGTAACTCCGCTGTCATCACAGCTCTTACAGAGGACAATTGGCCTAAGGCCATAGTGCTTGGGATGTTCTGCTATTGCATCTGCCATGATGTTCATGGCTTTTTCCATATCAGTGCCATAGGCTACAGATACAGAGATTGGGTAAGAGAAAGAGTGCTCCTGAGTGTAGTTAACAATAGTAGCACTTCCTACCTTTGAGTTGGGCACATATATGATCTCATTCTGAATAGTCTTGATCACAGTGTGTCTTAAGGTGATGTTCTCTACAAATCCGGGTTCAATTGAATCAATCTCAATTCTGTCACCAATATCAAAAGGACGAGACCTTGAAGCGGAGAGAGAAATGCCGGCGAAAACATTGGCAAGTGTTGACTGAGCTGCAAGACCGAGTACAACAGCAGCGATTCCGGAAGAAGCGATGGCTGTTTCCCAAGTCTTGGAGAATGCAGGGATCCATGCAAGAACATAGAAGATCGCAGCGGCCCAAACTACTGCCATTAGCATACCTTTTAGGAAAATAAGGTGGAGCTTGCTTCTGAGCATTTCTTTGCTCAGGAACTTATTCATCAGAAGAGTGATAATGTATGCCAGTAAAAAAGGCAGTATATATTTAAGAAAAATCTCAAGTACTTCCATCATCAGATATCATCCTCCTCATCATCACCCATTTCATCGAATGCGATCATAGAGTCGATGATATCCTCAAAATCTTCCCTGAGTTCATCCAGCGTCTCACCCTCATAGGTATAGATATGGCCGTCGATCACGACTTCACCTGTGTAATAGTCACACTTCTTATCATAATTTACAGTGCCTGTGTAACCTTCATAGGTTAATTCTTTTTCAAAACCTTTTTCCATAAAAAACTCCTGCGGCAAGTATAATACCGCAGGAGTGTGAGCCCTGAAAGCTATTGATCAGAACATGATTCTTTCCTGAACTTTGTGCTCAAGAATATATTAATCCTTAACTTCAATTCTGGATGCTTCCTCTTTCTCTGGGAGAGCTTCCTTCTTAGGAATATTGACAGTAAGAACACCGTTTCTGTACTGAGCTATGATGTCCTCAGCCTTAAGGTCATGTACTCTGAAGGATCTCTGATAAGAAGAAGTTCTTCTCTCACGACGGATATACTTGCCATTATTATCTTTTTCCTCATTATTGTCGCTGTGAGAAGCACTGATTGTCAAGAGGTCATTTTTGAGATCAATCTTGATGTCCTCCTTATTAAAACCGGGGAGATCAGCCTCAAGCTGATAGCAGTCATCTTTTTCGATAACATCTGTTCTCATGAAACTGTTGCCATTCTGCTCCTTTTCAGCTACATCAGTTTTGCAAACTCCATTCCAGAAGCTATCATTAAAGAAATTGTCCATCTCATCAAAAATATCATTATTACTCCATAACATAGGCATCAACATAATACGTCACTCCTTTTCTATTTAAATTTTTGTTTTAATTGTTATTAGCACTCTCAATGCGCGGCTGCTAATTTTGTTACAAGTATGTTATAGAACAATTAGAACAAAAAGTCAACACTTTGAATTCTAAACAATTTCTAAAGTCGTTTTTTGCTGTTAAATATGCGAGATTGAGATGACCATCTCTGCAGTTTCTAGAAGAGATGTGCCGGAATCCATGGCACATTTCTGAAGATATTTATGAGCCTCTGGCTCAGTCATGTGATGACGCTCCATTAAAAGAGCTTTTGCGCTTTCGATAATTTTTTTGTCGGCTTCGGATCTGTGAAGGCGTTTTTCTTTTGCTTTTTTGCGGCTCAAAGTTACGCCTTCAAGCATCATATCCAAAGTGGAGTAAAGATCGTCTTTCTTCAGTGGAGTTGCAAGGTAAACAAGGTTTTCATTGGAAATATCAACGGGAGCATTTGCTGTTGAAGATACAAGCAGCATCTTGAAATATCCGGGGAGGTCCTCTAAAAGCTCAGAATAGAGCATATCACTTAAGCGGTAGCCACAGACAATGACTCCGCTTCCGAGATCCTGCATGGCAGAAAGAGCCTGTACACCTGAGGTGTAGGCCTGAACATTGTCGTATCCGCCACGACTCAATATGCTCTTAAAATTCTGCGCGTCCGTAGACTTCGCAAATGCAACAATTATATTCACACAACCGCCCTTTGCAAAATTCCAATATTGCCCCGAATTATTCTGACATTGATAGCTGTCAGAATGTGCCCAGGTATTTACCGAGCTCCCACTGTGTTACGCAGGTGCGGAAGTCTTTCCACTCAGTTCTCTTGGCGTCGAGGAGTCTGTTAAAGAGTGAATCACCAAGCACTTCTTTTGCAAAATCGTCTGATTCAAAAGCTTTGATGGCTTCTCCAAGTGTCATAGGAAGAGTCTCAATTCCGCTCTCTCTGAGCTCATCATAGGTGACATTTTTGAGATCCTGTGAAAGCTGAGCAGGTGGAGTGAGTTTCTTTTCAATTCCATCCATTCCTGCAGCGAGAAGAAGGGCTATTGCAAGGTATGGATTGCAGGTTGCGTCAGGGTTTCTGACCTCTATTCCGGTGTATTTTCCTTTTCTGGAAAGAACGCGGATAAGAGCGCTTCTGTTGGAGGATGCTGATGACCATGAGATATTTACTGGCGCGTCGAATCCGGGAACAAGGCGCTTATATGAGTTGACGAGCGGATTTGTAACGAGAGTCATACCTTTTACATGGGAAAGGATACCGGCGATGAAGTGATTGGCTGTATCGGTGAGCTCACCGTTTTCATTTACAAAGATATTACTTCCTTTATCGTCTTCAGCACTTATATTGATGTGCATTCCTGAACCGCTGATTCCTTCTACAGGCTTTGGCATGAATGTAGCATAAAGACCATGCTTTTTGGCAATTGTCTTAACTGCCATTCTGAAAGTCATGACCATATCAGCTGCTTTTACAGCCTCAGCTTCTTTAAACTCAATCTCATGCTGAGCGGGTGCGATCTCATGATGTGATGATGAGATATCGAAGCCCATTTCCTCAAGATTGAGAATGATGTCGCGGCGGACATTTTCTCCCTGATCAGCAGGAGCAACATCAAAATAGCCGGCTTTTTCATGAGTTTTATTTGTTGGCTGGCCCTCGTCATCGTAATCAAAGAGGAAAAACTCCGGATTTGGATTAACCTTAAAGGTTATATTCATTTCTTTTGCCTTATCTATGACATTCTGAAGGACATTTCTTGGATCGCCTGAGAATGGCTTGCCGTCAGAGGTATAGACATTGCAGAACATTCTTGCAACCTTGCCGGCCTGCGGTCTCCATGGATAAATCTCGAAGCTGTCAAGATCCGGATAAAGATACATGTCACTCTCATCGCCCTGAACAAATCCCTCTACAGAGATTCCGTCAAAAAGGCACTCATTACTCAGTGCACTCTCAAGCTGGCTTGCAGCAATCGCAATATTTTTGGGAATTCCAAAAATGTCGCAGAACTGAAGCCTTATAAAAGCAACGTCCTCCTCCTCAACAATTCGAAAAATGTCTTCCTTAGTATACTTACCCATGTCCTTCTTCCTTTCTTACAAAAAAAGACGCCCAAAACAACGGACAACATGTACATATCTGTTGTTCGTGTCATGGCGCCCTTGCCGATATGTATATCATAATCGCAATAAAACGGGGCTGTCAATGAAAAACAGGTGTTATTTAAACTTGGATTATAACAGCGACCATATCACTTACTGAATAATTAAAACACAGATTGTAGTAGGACACAAAAAGTTCACAAATTAATTGTTAAAAAAGTCTAAAGTTTTTAATAAGAAATACCGATATAGGTTTTGAAAACTAAAAAGTATGGGATCCTTGGGAGTTTTGAGCGTTTTTAGTCAAAAAGTATTTGGGGAAATTTTTTTAGAAAAAGACTAAAGTAACGCGAATATCTACCGATAAATGAAGTAGAAAATAAAAAAACTCCAGGGAAGGAGGAAAAGAATATGCGTATAGAAGCATACAGTCAGGTTCAGCAGATCTATTCAAACAACAAAGTTAATAAGGCTCAGGCAACACAGAAGTCTCGCGATGTAAGGGATACTGTTTCTTTCTCATCCATTGGAAAGGACATCCAGGTTGCTAAACAGGCTGTGAACGCTGCACCCGATGTCAGGGAAGACCGCGTAGCATCGTTAAAAGCTGCTATCAAGAATGGTACTTACAACGTAAGTAGCGAGGATTTTGCTGAGAAGCTCTTAGCAAAATATGAAGCATCTGAAAGCTTCGCGTAAGAAGACTTCGGACAGGCAGAATCGTTCACATAAACTAAATATTTAATTAGGAGGATAATTCCAGTGGCTAGTTTGATGGAAAATCTGGTACAGGCTCTTTCAGATGAATGTACCATGTACGAACAATTACTGGGGTTGTCGAGCCGAAAGACCGCCATCATCATCAAAGGCGATCTCAAGGCACTTGCGGAAATCACGGATGAAGAGCAGTGCGTTGTTGGCAAGATATCGCGCCTCGAGAAACAAAGAGAGGTAGCGATGCAGAACATAGCCAGCGTACTTAACAAGGATGTTGATTCATTAAAGCTGACCGATCTGATCCAGATTCTGGAAAAAAGACCAGAGGACCAGAAAAAACTGGCAATCTGCCGCGATAAACTGGTAGATGTCGCAGGCAATGTCAGACGTGTAAACGACCAGAACCAGGAACTTCTGATAAGTTCTTTGGAAATGGTAAAATTTGAAATGAACATCATCCAGGCAGCGAAAAGTGCTCCTCAGACAGCGAATTATTCCAGAACAGCAGGCACTACAGGAGATGTTATCGGTTACACATCGGGCGGGTTTGATGCGAAGCAGTAAAGTACCACTTTTACAGTAATAAAGTGGTACGGATGCATGTAGACGACCCACCCGGATACCGTAACATATAGGTAGTGTCTTTTTTGCGCCCTTTTTTAGGGAAGAGAGGTAAACCAAATGTCCTTAATGGCAAACCTGTACGTCGGCCAGTCAGGCCTTACAACTTCACAGAGCGCCCTGAACACCGTAGCCCACAACATGGCGAACATGGACACGGAAGGGTACACAAGGCAGCAGGTTTCCCAGGGCACAAAAGCTTATCAGACTCTTGAAAAGAATGCCAAGTCGGTTGCGTGGAAGCAGGTAGGAACAGGCGTTAATTACAACAAATGTAAGCAGGTCAGAAGCGAATTTCTCGATATTTCCTACAGACAGGAGAACGGGAGATACGCTTTTTATGATATTTCAACCAAGGCACTCGAGGAGATAGAAGATCAGCTTCAGGAGATGGACGGAGCTGAGTTTGCAGAGTCTCTCAACAACCTTTGGGTTGCAGTTCAGGAGCTTGATAAGGATCCATGTTCAGCAGTAACACAAAGTGCGCTTGTAACAAGAGCAAATGAGTTCCTTTCAAGAGCAAAGAGTGTTTACAACGGACTTGTTGATTACCAGAACAACCTTGATTCTACCATCGAAGAGATGGTAAATAATATCAACTATTACGGAGACAAAATAAGGCAGCTCAATGAAGATATCGTTGAGATAGAGGCCGGAAAACAGGAAAAGGCAAATGACCTTAGGGATGAGCGAAACCTTCTTTTAGATAAACTTGGAGAATACGGAAGAATAGAGTTTAAAGAAGATATCCTCGGTAATGTAACAGTTATGTTTGAAGGATCATCCTTTGTTACAACAGACCACGTCAATCACCTTGGAATAGACAGAAGACTTGAGAGTTCAGTAGGATACGCTACTCCATATTGGGAGTACGCAGCAAAGACGATCATAAACGAAGCGGGAGAAAAAGAAGTTGTATCCATATCCGGAGGAAAGCTCTGGGACTTCAGCCAGCCAATAGCAACTTCAACAAATACAGATATAGGAAAGCTAAAAGCAGTCCTCCTTGCAAGAGGCGATCACAATGCGACCTATCACGATATAACAGAAGACGTTGATTACTACAATGCCAATATCTCACAGTCAGTTCTGATGAACGTTGAAGCTGAGTTCGACCAGATGATAAACGTGATCATGACAGGGATAAATAAGATACTTGAGGAAGCTGAGTCAAATCCGGCAACTATAGATGACACAATGGGCGTTCCTTCAGACTTTTCCCTCTTTGTAGTTGCAAATCCGACAGACAAAATCAACTACGATATCAATGAAGACAAGCCAAAGAGCACGATCGATACCGGATTTACAATCCTGAATTCTCAGATAAATCCGCGTCTTATACAGGATCCGACTCTTTTTACCTTTAGGACTGTGGACGGCGAGGAAGACAACGCTACAACATCAGCGCTTAAAGAGGCATTTGTAAAAGAGCAGTTTGTTCTTAATCCAAATGTTTCAGCAAGAAACAGCTTTATTTCATACTATAACAGCCTTGTTTCTCAGGTTGCTAACTCGGGCGATGTTTACAACAGTATCGCAGAGGCTCAGGAGCAGACGGTTTCAGCAGTTGAGAGCGGAAGAGAGCAGATAGTCGGCGTATCAAGCGACGAGGAACTTGAGTTTATGATCATGTTCCAGAATGCATATAACGCATCCAGCCGATATATAAATGTAGTAAGTGAAATGCTTGAACACCTGGTAAGTACACTGGGCAGTTAAAGGAGATAGCCTATGCCATCACAATTTTTCGGTTTAAATATTGCAGCATCGGGCCTTAGGGCAGCGAACGCGGCACTTAACACAACCGCAAATAACATAGCGAATGCCAGCACTGATGGATACAGCAGGCAGAAGGTTAAACAGGAAGCCAGCGATCCCATCAGGGTATTTGCCACATACGGATGTGCGGGCGCCGGCGTTGATACTATTGCTATCGAAAGAGTGCGTGACAGCTTCTACGATGTAAAATACAGAAACAATGAAACTCTTCTTGGAAATTATGAGCAGAAGAACTACTACAACAGCCTTATAGAAGAGTACATGCACGATGACGGAAATACTGGCTTCTCAACTCTCTTTAACAGGATGGAAGCATCTCTTGAATCAGTTATGACAGCTGCAGGCACAACAGAGACAAAGGCAACCTTTGTATCAAATATGCAGAGCCTTGCAGAGTATTTTAACAGCGTATATGACAGCCTCCAGAAGGCACAGTTCGATATAAATGCAGAGATCAAGCTCTGTGCAGACAGAATCAGTTCTCTTTCTCAGGAAATTGCTTCTATAAACAAGCAGATCAACATCATTGAAATGACAGGAACCAAGGCAAATGAGCTGAGGGACAAAAGAGATACCATGATAGATGAGCTCTCTAAGATGATTTCCATTGAGACAAAAGAGACACCTATCGTCGATGAGCGTGATCCTGACAGACTGACCGGTGCGACAAGATTCCAGATATGGGTTGCAGGCGGATATGAGATCGTTGATACATATGAATACAGAAAGATGATCTGTGTTGCCAGAGATGATGACGGAGCAACAAATCAGAATGATGTTAAAGGTCTTTACGACATCAAGTGGGGCTTTGGAAGTTACAAAGACGGCGATAATGTAAGTGACCTTGCAGATTTTAACCTCGATTCACAGCTTATAGGCGGAGAACTCCAGGGACTTCTGGCACTTAGAGATGGCAACAATTCGCAGTATTTCCATGGAAAAGATACAGAGATCCTTCCACTGGAAGATGGCAGAGTTGCAGTAAAGGTTCAGGTTGAGGCCGATTACCTCACTGATATGACAAAAGCCACTATTCCAAAGGATGGAAAGATCCACATCGGTTCCAAGGATTATAAGTATGACGAATGGGAGTATGACGGAGATAAGACCTATACTTTCATAATTGATAAAGATACTCTTACAAGTATTCCCGATAATGACAGAGTGGTTACAGTTGGATATGCCAACAGCTATCAGGGAATCCCATATTACCTTGCTCAGATGAATGAGTGGATACGCCACTTTGCAGAAGAGAGCAACAAGATCATGACATCAGGTTACACATCAGACTCTCTTGCAGGAGTACATCTTCTTAGCGGCGCGACAGATACCAACTCTGCAGCGCAGTACAGCTATGAACAGCTGACAACATTATCTGAAAACAAGGGCTATTACCTCTTAAGAGGCGGAAATGTATCTGTTAATGCAGTTCTTTTGGATAACTCCGACAGACTTGCAACCAAAGCAGATCTCACAGAAGGTGAATCAGAGTTTGTAAACCTTACATATTACAAGACAATGATTGACACCAAAAAGATATTCAGAGGAGCATCTTCAGGCGAATACCTCACAAAGGTACTGGCAGACGTTGCCCTCAATAAGAATAACTCCAAGACACTGGAGGATACTTACAAGAATCTTGAAAACTCAATCTCGAACCAGAGGCTTTCAGACTCAGGCGTAGATGAAGACGAAGAAGCAGCAAACCTTGTAAAATATCAGAACGCATACAGTCTTTCATCTAAGATGATCCAGACACTTACTGAGATCTACGACAGACTGATCCTCCAGACCGGTGTATAAGCCGGATATTAGATGGAATATTCAGAAAGTCATTAAGGAATAAAGAGATAATGCCGATAATAATGATGTAAGCAGATGATTCTGTTTACATCATTATTCTTTTTATATGAAAAAATCAATATCTGTAGATCGCAAGGATGCGTATTTGAGTGCAAAGGAATGCAGTTATTATGATTTGGAGGCACGACTATGCGCATTACTAATAAGATCATGCAGAATAATTCCCTTTACAATATCAATAATAATAAAGTTACTGAGGATCAGCTGAATTCAATGATGGCAACGGGTAAAAAGATTACGAGGCCGTCGGATGATCCTGTAATTGCCATAAGGTCCTTAAGACTTCGAAGCAATGTTGTGCAGCTCTCCCAGTACTATGAGAAGAATGCAAAAGATGCAGAGAGCTGGCTTGATGTTACAGCTGATGCTCTTTCAACTATCACAACAGTACTTACAGATTGTGTTAAGCAGGCAACCAAAGGCGCTAACAAAGATCTGACGCTGGACGATATGGACATCATAGTAACCCAGCTGGATGCTTTGTCAAAAGAGTATTACAGCACAGGTAATGCAGATTTTGCCGGAAGATATGTCTTTACAGGCTTTAGAACAGAGACACCGCTTACCTTTGATAAAAAGACAGCAGCAGATTACACAGATATAAACGATGAGTTTAATTCAAGAGCAATCGGAACTTCCAGCAGGGTACTAAATAAGCATTTGCTGGATTCTTCAGACATTCTGAATGCTACCAGCACACCGGTTTATGAGCATGACATTGAAGAGACAACAGTTGGAAGACTAAGACTTTCCTATGACAACCTCAATTACAAGACTGGAGACGGAAATACAGCAGAACTCAGGTACAGAGAAGAACTGACACAGCCTGCAACAAGTGTTTTAGGCGATCCAATAGACGTTATCAACCTTACCTATAAGACAAATGATGGTGACAACAGAACTGTTACCATTCCTGTGGATAACAATGGTGATTATCTTGTACGAAGTGAAGGAATTGAGTATCACGCGTATACAGATAATGAAGGAAACTATAAGATCACTGCTACAGATATTTCTACAAATATCATTGAATCCTCATTTTCTATGAATAAAGAAGGAATCATGGAATCTTTTGCCGGAAATGTTGATTCGGCCATAACAAGCCTTGATTCCAAGCAGGTGACAACAGTTACCTTTACGGCAGACAGCAAGATAAGCGTAAGGCTCCCTCTTTTACCTGCAGTTGGACAGAGCTATGAAGTAGCACTTGATATTCCGGGATTTATAGCCACTGTTAACAGCGACGGAACATATAAGATCAAGGACAACAACACAGCCAATAACTCCGATGGTTCTGAAAGAAATACGATCGTAAATGTAACAGGAAACGGAAGTATCAATTCCTCCTACAGTGAGACAGTATATGTTTTTGACCAGACCACACAAAAGAACATCATCTATGCAACCGACAGCGAGGCAACAATAGATGCCATGTACAAGGCAATCAATGATGGTGAGAAGCAGGCGGTATTTAATGCGGCGACAGGAGAAATCCTCCTTGGAAAAGCCCTTGAGCAGAAGCTCTCAACACTTCCTGATATCATAAATGCCAATACTATCGATGCAGTCTATGACAAGAAGGAATGGGAAAAAGGCGATATTAAGCCGGAGCATCTTTTCTCCTGTGAATATACCGATGACAACGGAAAAACAATCCTGTATAACAAGGGAAGCGCGCCACATGACATCGCTTATGATGTAGGCTATACCCAGTCAGTAGTTGTTAATTCCACAGCGGATGAAGTTTTCACGACATCTGTAATGCGAGATGTATCGGATCTTTCTAAGATACTTACAGAGCTTAAGGAACTTAACGGCACACTAAATACACTTAACAGTAAGCTCACAAGTGACCTCTCAGAGAGCAACAAAGCAAAGATAAATGCAGAGATTGCTGCAGCTCAGAAGGCATACAACTATCTGAGAGAAGAGATACAAAAAGAATTTGAGCATAAGATTTCCTCATATCAGAATGCTTTGGATATCGCCAACATAGCAGTTACCAGCAATGGAACAAGATCAAAGAGACTGGA
>JAEEGL014498909.1_pt1 | contig 18636 bp, 10 predicted proteins | sample 9134231 | NCBI WGS metagenome assembly JAEEGL01 (sample SAMN16246548, study PRJNA631951) | gut metagenome | biome: gut microbiome; feature: rumen; material: fiber-attached | host: Bos | place: Iran: Karaj | collected 2018-10 | reverse complement strand
GAACTCTACAGAACAAAATACCGTTCCGAAAATGAATTCAGAACGGCATTAGACAGGTATATGATTTTCTACAATGAACAGCGACCGCACGCCAAGAACGGGTACAAGACACCGTTCAAAAAGGAACTGGATTTTCTCAATAAACAAGCCATTTTAGACGCGAAATCATATTAGACACGGGGGTTGGGATCGTAAGACTTTTTCGTTTCTGCTTTTCATTTTCCGCGTTTTGGGATTTTCATGTCCAATTTGAAGTTCAAAATCAAGCGCCCGCAAACCCGCATGAAATCATGGATAATGAAGAAACATCCTTTGCTGTCCAAACCCAGGGGGTTCAGATCGCAAAGGATGTTTCAGATGGTGGAGGAGGGTGGATTCGAACCACCGAAGGCATAGCCAGCAGATTTACAGTCTGTCCCCTTTGGCCACTCGGGAACTCCTCCGTATTCAGTTTTAAGGTGGAGCTGGTGGGGGGAATCGAACCCTCAACCTGCGCATTACAAGTGCGCTGCTCTACCTTTGAGCCACACCAGCGCGTTTTCAGAGCCCGTTCATAATACCAAATCGCCCTTGATTTGTCAACATCTTTTTTTGGGAGAAACCGATGCCTGGAATACGGTCTCCCGCCTCGTGAGACTTGACATTTTCTGCCCTAGGGACTACAATACACACAACGGGGAGCCGGGTAGTCCCGGCTGAGATGGCGGCGCTGAAGCCGACGGACCCGAGGAACCTGATCCGGGTAATGCCGGCGGAGGGAGAATACCGCACGAGGTGCGTCTGTTCGCCGTCCGTTCGTTCGACCGGAGGGCGAACTTTTTTTGGAGGGACAGAAATGAAACGAATGACAACCCGAGCACTCATCGAAGGTGCGCTCTGCGTTGCGCTTGCACAGGCGTTGAGTTACCTGAAGTTCATGCACATGCCGCTCGGCGGTTCCGTATCACTCTCAATGCTGCCGATCGTCGTGTATGCGATACGCTGGGGTGTCGGCCCCGGCCTTCTCAGCGGACTTGTGTTCGGCGTTCTGCAGCTGACACTGGATGCCGCGTACTCTGCGGGCTGGCAGTCCATCATCGGGGATTATCTGCTTGCCTTTGCTCCCCTCGGTCTTGCCGGCCTTTTCAGCAGGACAAAGGGCGGCGTTTTCTATGGGATGGTCATTGGCGCGTTCGGACGGTTCCTTGTGCATTATGTGGTCGGTGCGACCATCTGGGCAGAATACATGCCTGCGGAGTTCAACAATCCGTGGTGGTACTCTTTCTGTTATAACGGGCCGTACATGGCGCTCAGTCTCATCGCATGCCTTGCCGCGCTCTCCATGTTGTATGAGCCGTTGAGAAAGTATCTCCGGCGTGTTGAGAAACCGACTGCAGGCGCGGCCGTCGAAGAACCTGAAAAAACGGAAGAATAGGATCCTATCCCTGTACGAAAACATCCTCCTTCGCCAAGCAGTTGAGATGCTCCCTCTAATGAAAGACAGTGAAACAGAAAAAGCACTGTCCAGCCATAGAGGGAGCGTTGTTATGACGATGAAGCAGAAGGCGCATGCAGAAGAGAAGACGGGCATCGTATGAGATTATCTTTGACAGTTCCGAGGCTGAGGGGTTGGGCATTACGGAACGGGAACACTATGACGGAGAACGTTTTTCCCACAAAGATGGAACTGGTCGACATGATCACGACTCGCATTGCTGTTTTGCGATAACCGCTGTACCCGGTGCAATTTCAGGAGCCGGCAAATCATGATGTTTGACGGCACAAAAAAGCGACTTGCTGTCCGAATCTCTCGAATGGCTCTTGTTTTATACGGTGTTTTCCTATATATTCAATATTGGGATGTTATTATATGCTCCAATAAGGGAGGCGGCGGCCATGACACAGGCATTTGCGATCATCAACGACGAGGGACGCATCATCTTTCAGACCAGCGGATTTGAAAGCTCTCACGTGACGGAACGGTTGTCGCTGCCGGATGAGACGACGCTTCTGCTGTGCGAAGACTCCACGCTCCAGTCACTCCGCGCCGAACTGGCTGAAGCGCAGAGCGCGAACGCGGCGAAAGAAGAGTTCCTGTCGAACATGTCCCATGATATCCGTACGCCGATGAACGCGATCATCGGCATGACTGCGCTTGCGAAAAAGCATATCGACGAAAAGGCCCGTGTGTTAGACGCGCTGAACAAGATAGAGATCGCCAGTTCCCATCTGCTCAGCCTGATCAACGATGTCCTTGACATGTCCCGTATCAATTCGGGCAAAATGAAGATTGCCGAGGAAGAGTTTTCTCTGAGTGATCTGCTCCACGATTCGCTGACGATCATCCGTCCCCAGATGGAGAAGAAAAACCACACCTTCACATTCCGTGCCAGCGATATGCCGGAAGAGATCCTGCGCGGGGATCCTATGCGCCTCAGGCAGATCTATGTCAACATCATCAACAACGCAGTCAAGTATACGAACGACGGCGGGAAGATCGTGGTTACCGTTGCCGAAAAGCTGGAGGGGGATACCTGCCTGTTGTGCTTCCGCTGTGAGGACAACGGGATCGGCATGAGCCAGGAGTTCCTTGAGCGCATCTTTGATCCCTTTGAGCGCGTGTCGTCTTCCACCATCTCGAAAATCGAAGGAACCGGACTCGGCATGAGCATCGTGAAAAAGCTGATCGACGCAATGGGCGGCTCCATCCGGATCGAGAGCGCAGTCGGAGATGGGACGACCGTGTCTGTCGATATCCCTCTGCGGGCGATCCGGCTTCCCCTGCAGAAGGACGCCCTGGCCGACAAACGCATTCTGATCATCGAGGCCGACGAGGAGCAGCAGGATATCTACCACCGGTATCTCGGCGAGTGCGGTGTCGACCACAGGATCGTCAGTTCTTCATCCGAGGCCGTCTCCGCTCTGACCGACGCCGACTATCGCGGGGAAGCGTTCCATGCCGTCATCCTCGGCAAAAAAGCAGACACTTCCAGCTCCGTGTTCGACCTTGCCTCCTATCTGACACAGTCCTTCCCCCAGCTGGTGCTGATCCTGATCGACGAGCACAACTGGGAGGAGATCGAATACCGGGCGAATCGCTGCGGCATCCGGCATTTTCTTCCTTTGCCCGTATTCAAGAAAACACTGTTGAACGGGCTGAACGCCGCACTGGCCTCCACGGCAGGACAGGAACAGTCCCTCAGCTCTCCGGATCTGTCGGGCAGGCACATCCTTCTGGCCGAGGACAATATGATCAACCGGGAGATCGCGCTGGAGCTGTTATCCGTGACAAATGCGTCCGTGGACACGGCCGAAGACGGCGGGCAGGCGGTCGAAGCGTTCCGGCGATCTGAGGAAGGCTATTACGACCTCATCCTGATGGACATCCAGATGCCTGTGATGGACGGCTATACTGCCACGCGGGCCATCCGCTCTTCTGAACGATCCGACGCGCAGACCGTCCGAATCATTGCCATGACCGCAAACACTTTCGCCGAAGACGTTCTCAAGGCGCGAGAAGCAGGCATGGACGGGCATCTGCCCAAGCCGATTGATATCCCGCTTTTGATGCAGACTTTGCGGCAGCTGACCTGACAGGAGGGGAGGACCCATGCAGCCCTATCAGCGGCAATATATAGAAAACGTGCGCGAGATCATGCGGCTCAGCGACTTTTACAGCGTGCCGCGAACGGATTTCTCCTCTTGGTACTCCGCCGAGAAGGCCAACAGCACGCATATGGCGGAGCTGAAGCAGAAGAATATCGAGCTTCTGAACAGGTATCTTTTTCCGACACTGGACGCACTGCATGAAGCAGATGACGCCTGTATCGATGAACTCATTCTGTTTGCCGACACGCTGATGGACTGGAAAACGAATCTGGACTGCGGCGTGTACGTTACCATCCATGAGGCGCTGCTGAGCCTGTACCGCGTGCGGCATGAAAGAAACCGCATTATCCGTGAGCTGTATAAGCTGGGGATGGGCCTCTACTATCTGGACAGGGCAGTAGACGGAGTCGAATCGAAATACGCAGGTACGTTCCGATACCGCAACGAGATGGTCTTCACTGAGGCGGGCTCCTACATGAAATTCTTTGAGGAGATTCAGGACGCCGAAACACGCGGTTATATCATCCGTGCTCTTGCGAACATTTCCATCTGTTCTGAAGACCGCAAAAGGCGCATCGCCGTCACAGCTCGTGTGCTGCAGATCCTGAAAGACAAGTATTATCGTGATCTGGAGCCGTCGCTCCCATGGGACACTTTCCTGCGCCGTACCAACCAGCAGATGAGCGCGAATCGAACGACGCTCTCAAAAGGGGATCTGTCCAAACAGGAACTGGAAGCGATATTCGAATCCTGCTATGAAGTCTTCAAACCGGAGGAGAGTGCTCAGAACCCAGACATACGCTGGCTGTGGCCCTATTATGAAATGGAATACAGCTGCGGCTTCGTCGATCTGGAAACGACGCTGGGCCGCATCGAGCGGCTGACCGGACAGGTTCCGTTTAACGACTATTCTACTTCCGGCCTGTATGCCAATGTGCAGCTGGCCATCTATTACGGGCGCCTCCTGCAGGACAATCCCACCGCCGAGGATGTCTCAAACCACCGGGAAGTGCTGAAAAACGCATATCTCAAGATGATGCAGACCTTGATGACCTGCCCAATCGATGAAAACGCGGATTATCTGGCATACATCATCCGTCTGGTCGTGACCAGCTACCATGAGACGAGCGAAACGCCGTCTATGCGGGATGTGCTGCAGAAGATGATGCAGCGCTTTGCCGGCTCCATGGCTGTCCGGGCCGAGCAGGCGGCAGCGATAACGCGGCTTTTTGCGGAGACGATCCTTGCCGAGGAGCCCGGCTTTTTTGACGATTTGCCATTCCTGGAAAACGATTGGGACAAAGCCGAACGGCGGGAGGCAATCCTGGCCTATGCAGAAGACTGCGGCCGCTATTATGATCTGGGCCTCATCCAGCTCAATATGGCCCGGGTGCTGGAGACCCGTAATCTGTTCGAAACGGAGGACCGGATCTTTCAGCTGCACACGGTGGCGGGGTACGAGGATCTCATCCGTTGCACGTCGACTGCCAGGTTCGCAGATGTGGCTCTGGGGCATCACCGCTGGTACAACGGCGCGGGCGGTTATCCCGAATCGTATGTCCGCATAGATTCCTCGTACCGCCAGATGACGGACGTGGTGGCCGTCGTGGCATATATGATCGATCAGAAGCAAGTGCAATTCGCCGAGACGGTTCATGAGATCGTTTTACAGGAGCGCACGCGCTTCTCTCCGCTCGTCACTGCGTTTCTGGACGACCAAAAACTGCTTTCGGGAATCGAAACGATCCTCGACCGGGACGAACCGTATTACCATGTCTTTTTCGAGCGGCTGACCAAACCGGACGAAACGGAAACAGCCTTCGATTTGCCGGGTGAAAAATAAGCCCCGTAGAACACCCTGAACAGGTGAGGACTGATTCTTGAATCACCGCGAATGAGATTTTGCCCTAATGAACAGTATTGCAGATTAAGGTCTTCGTTCACAGTTTTGTGACCAGCAGAAAAAAACACGATTTGCAGACAAGCCTCAGGGTATAAGACCAAAAACAGCCTCCGGAAGGAACGCATGTGAACGCATATCACATGAGTTCCGGGGGCTGTTTTCGTTGTATTGTATTGCTCGTTTTCGTAACCACTGACGCCGGGTCACACGCTCACGAGTGAAGACACGGGTTTGCATCTGCCCGGCGGCTTGAGTGCGCGCCGCCGCGATTGTTCTGAAAACTCGGCAGAAATGCGGTGCCTGCTCAGACCGCCGGCCCATGGATGGTTATGGTTCAGTCCGCAATCGGTTCTCTGGTAATGCCTGAAAATGGCTCGGAAAAGGCCCCTGTCCTCCCGGAGGTGTTCACCGCCCGGACACGGTACCAGTATTCGGTGTGGGAGTCAAGCCCTGTATCGACATATCTGGCGCAGCGATACGGTTCCGGATCCACTCTGGCGATCCGAGTGTCCTCCGACGGAGTAAAGTCACGGTCTTTGGACCGATAGAGTTCATAATGGGACAGATTCCGCTCCATGTTCGCTCCCCAAAGAAGATAGAGCATGCCGTCATCCTCTCCCGGAGCCGCTCTGGGATCCGTGATCAGACCGGTCCAGACCGCCCCGATCTGAGCCGGACAATCCTCGTCCGTGAGATCGCGGGCATCCTCCCTGCGTGGGAGCTCTTCAGTGCCGTTCCGGAAAGTCGTGAAGCCAAACCCGTCCTCCGGAAACGGACCGTCTTCCTCGTCTACGGCAATGCGCACGCCGGCGCATCCCCGGATGAGAATCCAGGCGTCTTTCCGGGGACCATACAGCCTTGCGACGATTCCTCTCCCGTCCTCGGCGCGTTTCAGGTCCACGAGCCGCTGGTCTTCCGACACCTGGGCGAAAGACAGCGCCTCCGCGGGGAGCTTCTGTTCCTCCATAGCAGAACAGGACGGCAGTACAGTGACAGGATTCATCCAGCATTCCGCCGTCTCGGAAAGGTTTGCAGAAACGTGATCGCCCCGCCAGGATGTGATCGCATACCGCAGGCGAAGGTTCACGTGGCTGCCGCCAATCTCATGCATCTGAAGCCAGTCATTGGCAACGTATGAGTAGACCGCGGATCCTTCTCCCGCCGAGCCGCAGTCCGTCTTGTCCGGGTGGATGTGATCGAACTCCACAAGCAGGCTGTCCCGCTGAAGGAGAGCGACGCCGTAATCGCCGTTTTCCACGCAGCACCATTCGTGGGCATGCATGTACGTGTCAGTGCCGTGGCCTGTGAGGTCGACGGCGTATTCCGCCTCGCAGCCGTTCTGCCGGCAGATACGCCTGGGGCGCTCGACGGAGAAGGGAAAGGCGTAGTACACGTAACGGTGATAGCGGTCCCGATTGATCAGCGCACGCGCATGTTCGATGCGGTCTTCCACGTCGATCCGACAATATGTCTCGTCCAGGGTCACGATCTGCGTGACAGAAGCTCCGGAACGCTGTTCATCCATTACAGCCGTCACGCGGATCATATGATCCGCCGTCTCCACAGTGAACCTGGCGTGTCCGGGCTTAGAGAACGTTCGGTGATTGTCGTCGGTAAACAGGAAGCAGTTCGCTCCGTATCCCTCCTGCTGGATCAGTTCGCGTCCAAGCTCTTTGTCGAACACGCTGGACATGGAGCCGTCGGAGGAAAATTCAACGCGATAATAACAGTTTTCCACCACAGGCGGCTCGCTGTATTCCCGCCGTGTCCACTGGAGTTCCCGAAGGGAGCGGACCTGCAGATAGCCGCAGGCGGGGATCGCCTCAACCACGGCGGACCGCCCCTGATATATGATCCGTTCACGCCGTATATGCCCGGTAGAATTGAAGACGATGCAGCTGTCCGCCTTGCCGGGAATCTGCGCAGCGATCGCGGTCAGGGCCCCAACCGCCTCCTGATCCGCCGTTTTAGCGGCCTTTTCGATCCAGTCCCGGTGCTGCATCCACGTTTCGTACACTCTGCGCCCCTGATACCCGCTGGTCCCGTAGGAGTGTTCATTGTTCCAGATCAGGTATTCCCACGCGCGGGAAAACGCCTGCGCAGGATACGGCCGGCCGACCAATGACGCGGCCGCGGTGGACCAGATCTCCGCCCGCGCCAGCGCGCGATCTGCATCGAGTTTATCGGCAAGAAGCTGGGGAGCGGCCAGAGGGTGCTGGTACCAGCCGGCGGGGATCTCTCCCCGCAGAACGGGAATCGAATTGCCGAAACGTTCCCGGATCAGATCGAAGGGGATATCGGGGCTGCCCAGGGTGCGGATCTGCGGGTACCGCCACGCAGCGTTCCAGGCTGCGAAAAGATCCGTCAGATCCCGGGACGGCCTCTGATCATCACAGTAACTGGCTGTCAGCCAGAGGTCATAAGGATATCGAGACTCCATTTTCGGAAGGCGTTCCGCAAAACACTTTTCCATCCGAGAAAGCGTCTCTTCGTCACATTTGCTCGCTGCGGTGAACCCGAACACGCTGCCTCCATAGTTATACTGCGTCGAAGCCCAGACAAGGAGCCGGCTCCGATCGTCCGCGCTCTGCCAGTAGAACACCATAGGGAGAGCGGAATCGTAACGCACGTCGACCCGCGAGCCTCCCCCGCCGGCCTCGGGGTTCCAGGTGCTGCCGGTGACGGTTTTGTCACATTGCCATATCGTAGACGGCAGCGGGTTCCACTGATTCGGCGCGAAGATGATGTTTTGATATCCGGCCTCGGCGTATGGTCCCACCATGGACCAGGGGAGGCCGTTGTTGTCGATCATGCTCAGCGTCCGGCCGTCCACGCCCCAGTCTCGCCGGATCTTGGATCTTCCGTATGTGCTTCGGCACATTTCCTCCATCCCGTAGGCGAAAACATGATTTCCGGCGACACCCGCGCAAAGACCGATCTTCCCCGGCCGGATGTAATCCCGCAGAAGGGTTTCGGCCGCCCCGGCGCCCCGGTCGGCGGGATAGTTCTCCCAGAACCACCGGCCTTCCATCGTGTACCGATACCGATCGTTTTCCGGTCTGTCTTCCGTTTCCCTGCAAAGCTGGGCGGCCTCGTCCAGAAAACGCTCGCTCCAGTATCGCTGATGGTACTGGGAATTATGGAGCCCGATGTCGGTATGGGAAGAGATCATCACATAGAACGTCCATCTGCGCGGCTTCTCCCAGTGAAAGGAGCAGGACGCGGACACGTCCCCGTCCGAGAGGACGGCTGTGACATCCGCGGCCGTTTCGGGCGGCGGCAGACGAAGAACCAGCCGGTTTTCCCCGGAGGAGACCGCAACGGGCATACACAGGTCGATCCCGTCCCCGCGGATGACCAGGGATCCGTGGAACGCTCCGGCCGTGCGGCAGCGGAGCTCCGCACGCTGCAGTCCCTGGGAATCGATCATTGAGACCGGCGTTACTGAAAAATCCTGAATGGCGGTCATGGAGGCTCCTTTCCTTGATCCTTTTCGGGGTCTCCCGTGTCTGATGATCCTAATCGAAAGAATACTGACAGGATAACACGGGGCGCGAATCGGCACAACGGAACCGAATGATATGGTCAAAGAAAACGCGGCTCCTCCGGGCTGGGAGAGGCGGGAGACGCGCTGGCTTTCAGGAAGGTTCAACACTCACCGTGAAGACGTATCCGCGATCTGAGAGGTGACCTTCAAAAATTCGTCTATATCATCCGTGTCGTGACAGTGGAGAGGGGAGACACGGATGCAGCCCGTGAGCCCGAGAGACTCCACGATGCGTTTGGAATAGAGGCTCGTATTGACCCGCTCGAACACGGTGACGCCCAGCCGGTAGTATTCCGCCGCGGCGCGGGCCATATCGAGACCGTCGATGCCGATGGCCGAGATCAGATCACGGTCTACATCGTCGGGACTGTCCAGGAACACGGTGACGCCGGGAATGTGCCGCAGGCCCGGGATCTCCTCTGTGCCTTCCATCATATGGATGAGGAGAGAATGCTCCTGCAGGTGGATGCGGTCCATGCCGGCAGTGAACAGGGCGCGGCGGTCTTTGTCGTCCGTGAAATGACCGCCCAGCCAGCAGACGTAGTCCACGACGGCGGAGATTGAAGCGAAGTTTGGGTGTGGGAAGGTGCCGAGTTCCCACTCCTTTTCAGGCTTTGCCAGGAGCCTGTGGTGCTCCATCACGGCGACCCGGTCTGACACGTAGCCGTAGCCGCAGCCGCGGATTCCGAAGGCCTTATATGGCGCGAAGGTGCAGCCGTCCAGGCCGATCTTCGCGACGTTCAGAACGCCGTGCGGCATGTGTTGTACGGCGTCGGAGATGATGAAGATGCCGGGGCTGATCTTCCGCGCCTCCCGGCAGATGGTCTCCATATCGAACAGATACCCGGAGATATTGGAAGCGCTCATCACGCTCAGAAGCACGGTATTCCGGTCCACCCTGCGCAGGATCTCCTCCGCAGTCACGCCGCCCACGGCGGGATCCGCCATGGCAACCCGGAACTCTCTCCCCGTGCGGCGGCAGTAGAGCTCCACGGAGTCGTAGGCGGAGGGATGCTCCATGCAGGTGGTGACGGCGTTCGTGCCGAAACCGGCGTTTTCCAGGATGGTCCTGACGATCTGGAACATGCACTGGGAGGCGGTCAGCTCCGTCACCAGGGCGCCGCTGCCCGGCGCCGCGCCGAAGATCACTTCCATGATGTCCCGGATACCGTTGGATTTGACTTCCTGAAGCATACGGGAAGTGTCGTGGACCCGCTCCGGGCAGTCGGGGACCATTTCCAGACGCGCCTTTTCCTCCACAGCCGCCCTGAGCCTCAGGGAGCCGCCGGAGTTTTCAAAGAACTGGCGCCTGCGGCCCTGGATGTCCTCGTTCACATAGTAAAAGCGGTCCTTGATCTCCCGCTGCAGCTGCGGATCGAACAGGATTTTTTCCGTTGTGATCTTCAAAAGCAGTCTTCCTCTCTTTGCTTGGATGAGGGTGGAGTGGGCGCGCCCTGGAACCGGTCAGACGCACCCCCTCAGTTACGGCGGGGATGCGTCTGCTGCCCTTATGAACTCAATGTTTCCCGCTGGATCAGAGATTCGTCATCTGACGGCGGCGGTAGAGGTTGATGGTGCCGTCCTGCATCTCTCCCAGCCAGTCCAGCGCGGTGTTGAGGCCGTAGGCCACGCACAGCTCCGGATCGTCGGCCACACGGGTGGTGATGCTGGTGCTGCTCTCGATGAGCCGGTCGATGCCCCAGATCCGGGCGCCGCCGCCGGTGATGGTGATGCCGGAGCGGGAGATATCCGCCACCAGTTCCGGAGGTGTGTCCTCCAGGACCCGGTGGATGGATTCCAGAAGCAGTTCGCACACGTCCTGCAGGGCCTCGATGATATCTTCGGAGGTGATGGTGATCATCTTGGGAAGGCCTGTGAGCAGGCACCGGCCTTTGGTCTCCATGTTCAGGGACTCCGGCCGCGGGTAGACACAGCCGATGCTCTTTTTCAGTTCCTCAGCGGATGCGTCTCCGATGAGGACGCTGTGCTTCTTGCGGATGTATTTGATGATGGCGGTGTTGAAGGCATCGCCGGCGGTCTTGAGGGACTGGCACTGGACCACGCCGGAGGAGGCGATCACGGCGACGTCCACGGTACCGGCGCCGATGTCCACCACCATGGAGCCTTCGGGTTTCGTGATGTCCGTACCCGCGCCCAGGGCCGCGGCCACCGGGGCTTCCATAAGATACACCCGCCGGGCGCCGGCCTCCATGCCGGCCTCGATCACGGCGCGCTCCTCCACCTCGGTGATGCAGGAGGGAACAGAGAAGAGGATCCTCGGTTTAAGGATGGTAAAGGAGGTGGCTTTCCGGACCAGTTCCCGGAGCATCCGCTTGGTGACTTCGTAGTCGCAGATCACGCCTCCCTGAAGAGGACGGATGGCGACGATGTTCCCCGGGGTGCGCCCGAGCATCCGCTGAGCGGCCATGCCCACTTTCATGAGCCGGCCGGTGGTGCGGTCGATGGCGACCACGGTGGGCTCCCGGGTGAGGATGCCCTTGTTCTTCATGGTGACGATGACCGAGGCCGTGCCCAGGTCGATGGCGATGTCGCGTCCCAGTGCCATGGCGATCTTCCTTCCTGTGAAGTGGTGTAAGGGGCGGCGCCCCATAAGGTTCAGCTATTCAAAGACGAGAGACGGAATTTGAGGCCCGTGTACCGGCGCTGTTGCCTTTCATTGGCGGCCATCGCAGCCACCGCTTCCCCGTCGCCCACAAGGATGAGGAGCTTCTTCGCCCGGGTCATGGCGGTGTACAGGACGCCCCTGGTCATGAGCATGGGAGTCCCCCGGGGGATCGAAAGCACTACGGCGTCGAATTCGCTGCCCTGGGACTTGTGGACCGTCATGGCGAAAGCGGGCTCCAGTTCGCCCAGCGTCTCGAAGCTGTATGCGGAGACCCGGTCGCCGAAGTCCACGACCACCAGTTCCTTCTGGGGATCGATGGAGGCCACCCGGCCGATATCGCCGTTGAACACGCCACTGCCCACGCTGCCGTCGGCCCGGGTCCACATCATCTCGTAGTTGTTCCGGATCTGCATGACCCGGTCCCCCTCCCGGAAGAGGAAGTCGCCGTAAGCGGCCTCCTTCTTCTCCTCGGACGCAGGGTTCACCGCGTCCCGGAGGGCCTTGTTGAGGGCATAGGTCCCCGCGCCGCCCTTCCGCGTGGGGGAGAGGACCTGGATCCGGTCAGGGGAGATGTGCATGTTTTCGGGGAGCCGGGCGGAGACCAGGTCCGCCACGGTGGCGCATACGCGGGCGTCGTCCCCGCGCTGCAGGAAGAAGAAGTCCCCCTTGTTCTCCCGAAGATCGGGACAGAGCCCCTCGTTCACTTCGTGGGCACTGCGGACGATCCGGCTCTCCAAGGCCTGGCGGAAGATCTCGGTGAGCCGGACCGCCGGGACCACGCCGCTGCGCAGCATGTCAGAGAAGACGCCGCCGGGTCCCACGGGAGGGAGCTGGTCCGCATCGCCTACCAGTATGAGACGGCAGTCCGGCTTCATGGCCCGAAGAAGGGAGCAGGTGAGGAGCACGTCCAGCATGGAGGCCTCGTCCACGATGACGGCGTCCGCCTCCAGGGGATCGTCCTCGTCGTGGGAGAACACGGTCTCTCCGGTGTTCTCCTGGAAGGAAGCGCCCAGGAGCCGGTGGATGGTGGCGGCTTCCCGGCCGGTGAGCTCGCCCAGACGCTGGGCGGCCCGCCCCGTGGGCGCGGCAAGGGCGACACGCAGGTGCATCTGCTCGTAGAGATCGGCGATGGCCCGCACGGCCGTGGTCTTTCCCGTGCCGGGGCCGCCGGTGAGAAGCATGATATGCGCGGCTGAGGCCAGCTCCACCGCCTGACGCTGAAGGCCGGCGTAGCGGATATTCTGCCGTTTCTCGATCCGGGAGATGAGATCCCCCGCGTCCACCCGGCCAAGGGAGGACAGAAGGAGCAGATGCCTAACGCGCTGATAAACGAAGATCTCGGCGTCAAAGAGGGATTCCAGATAGACTGCGTCCCGGCCGGCTACCGTGTCCTGGACGGTGAGGCCCGATTCGCAAAGGGCGTCCACGGCTTCCCCGGCAAGCTCCTCCTCCACGCCGATGAGGCGGCTGACCGCATCCGTGAGTTTCTCGCGGGGGAGGAAGACATGGCCGTTCTGGGTATTATAGGAGAGCTCAAAGAGAACGGCAGCCTCGACCCTCCGCGGGGAGTCCTCCTCGAAGCCCATGGATCTTGCGAGCGCGTCCGCGGCGAAGAAATCCGCGCCGAAGAACTCCCGGGTAAGGATGTAGGGATCCTCCTGCAGGGTCTCGAGGGCTTTTTCCCCGTAGAGCCGCCACAGAGGGACGGCGTACTGGGGGCCAAGTCCCCGCTGGGTGAGGAACTCCATGAGAAGACGCATCCCGGCCTGCCGCCGGAACTCCTCGCCGATCTGCGAGGCCTTCCGGGGGCTGATGCCCTTGACTTCCGCAAGCCGTTCCGGCGCCGTTTCCAGGATATCCATGGCGTCCGTCCCGAACTGGTTCACGATGGCGGCGGCGGTGGCAGGGCCCACGCCCTTCACTGCCCCGTAGGCCAGGTATTCGTAGATCGCTTTTTTCCCCTTCGGAAGACGGCGCTCGCAGAGCTCCGCCTTGAACTGGTCCCCGTAGGAGGGATGGCTAATCCAGGTGCCGGTGAGCACCAGCATCTCCCCCACCGCCGCTCCGGGGATGCACCCCACCGCGGTGACGGTCCCGTCTTCTGTGCGAAGGCGGAGGACCGTGTAGCCGTTCCCCCCGTTCACATAGACCAGTGCGGCGACGGTCCCGGAGATCTGCTCCGGCGTACGGTCAGGTGCGCTCATAAGAACAGGTCGGCAAAGCCGACGGTAATGCCAAGGACCAGGAAGCCCGCCACGATGACGCCCGCAAAGATGGCCGGAAAAGCGTGCTTCAGGCGCATATCCATGATGGCCGCCACCAGGGCGCCGGTCCAGGCGCCGGTGCCGGGCAGAGGGATCGCCACGAGGAGCAGCAGGCCGAAGAACTTCCAGCGCTCCACCAGTTCCCGGTGGGATTCCGCCTTCTGTTCCAGCCGATTCACGAGGTTCCCCAGTTTCGGCATGTGCACCCGCATCCAGTGAAAGATCCTGCGGATGAAGAGGATGATGAACGGCACGGGGATGAGATTCCCGCATACGGAGACCAGAAGGGCCTGCCAGGGCCCCAGCCCCAGGGAGATGCCGATGGGGATGGCGGCACGGAGCTCCACAATGGGAGCCATGGAGACCAAAAACGTAATGAGCGCTGCGTTGTGGGTCATTCCCTGCAGCAGTTCCACCAGTTTCAATCCGACTTCCGCTCCTGTTTTTCTCCCCGAAGTTCGATGATGCGGTCACGCAGGACCGCGGCATATTCGAACTCGAGCATTTTTGCGGCCTTGGCCATCTCCTTCTCCAGCTGGCGGATGGCCTCTTCCCGTTCTTTCCGGGACATGGTCCCCCGGCGACCGCCCGGGGTCTCCGGCGCGCTGGAGATCTCCAGCACGTCGCTGACGCGTTTGATGATGGTCCTGGGGACGATGCCGTGGGCCTCGTTGTAGGCCTGCTGCTTCCTCCGGCGGCGCTCGGTCTCCGTGATGGTCAGCTGCATCGCCTCGGTGATCTCGTCGGCATACATGATGACGAGACCCTCCGCGTTCCGCGCCGCCCGGCCCACCGTCTGGATGAGGCTCGTGGCGCTGCGGAGGAATCCTTCCTTGTCGGCGTCCAGGATCGCCACGAGAGATACCTCCGGCAGATCCAGGCCCTCACGCAGAAGGTTGATGCCCACCAGGACGTCGAACTCTCCCAGACGGAGATCCCGCAGGATCTCCATGCGCTCGATGGTGTCGACATCGTGGTGCATGTAGCGCACGCGGATGCCTGCCTTATTGAGGTAGGCGGTGAGGTCCTCGGCCATCTTCTTCGTGAGAGTGGTGACGAGGGTGCGCTCGTGCTTCTCGGCCCTGACGTTGATCTCTCCGATGAGGTCGTCAATCTGGCCCTTCACAGGCCGGACCTCGATCCTGGGATCCAGAAGGCCCGTAGGCCGGATGATCTGTTCGGCGATCTGGCCGGAACGCGACCGCTCGAACTCCCCAGGCGTGGCTGAGACGTACACCACCTGGTGGATCCGATCCTGGAACTCCTCGAAGCTGAGAGGACGGTTGTCGTAGGCGGAGGGGAGGCGGAAGCCGTAATCCACAAGGTTCTTCTTCCGCATGTGATCCCCGTGCTGCATGGCTCTCACCTGGGGGAGTGTCACGTGGCTCTCGTCTACGAAGAGGATGAAGTCCTTCGGAAAGTAGTCCAGCAGGGTCATGGGGGCGCTTCCGGGTGCCCGCTCGGAGATGATCCGGCTGTAGTTCTCGATGCCCGTGCAGTACCCCAGCTCCCGCATCATTTCCACGTCGTACATGGTGCGCTGGCGGATCCGCTGGGCCTCGATGAGCATGTCCCGTTCCTTGAACCACGCCTCCCGCTCGTCCGCCTCCCGGAGGATCTCCCGGATGGCGCGCTCCATCTTCTCCCGGCTCGTCACATAGTGGGAAGCGGGGTAGATGGCCACGTGGTTCAGGTTCCGCACCGGGGTCCCGGTGACCACCTGGATGTCGCTGATGCGGTCAATCTCGTCTCCGAAGAACTCCACGCGCACGGCATGATCCCTGGAATAGGCGGGGAAGATCTCCAGCGTGTCGCCGCGGACCCGGAAACAGTTGCGCTCGAACGCCACGTCGTTGCGGTTGTAGCGGATCTCCACGAGCTTCTGCAGGATCTCGTCACGGTTCCGGGTCTGTCCCACCCGCAGCGAGATCACCATGTTGGCATAGTCGATGGGGTCTCCCAGGCCGTAGATGCAGCTGACTGAGGAGACCACGATCACGTCCCGTCGCTCGAACAGGCTCGAGGTGGCCGAATGGCGAAGGCGCTCGATCTCATCGTTGATGGAACTGTCCTTTTCTATGAAGGTATCCGTATGGGGGATATACGCCTCCGGCTGATAGTAGTCATAGTAGGAGACGAAATACTCCACGGCGTTCTCCGGAAAGAACTCCCGGAACTCGCTGCAGAGCTGCGCCGCGAGAGTCTTGTTGTGGGCAAGGACCAGCGTCGGGCGCTGCAGACGCTCGATGACCTTCGCCATGGTATACGTCTTGCCTGAGCCGGTGACGCCCAGAAGCGTCTGCTCCTCGATGCCCGCCTCCAGACCGGAGGCCAGGGTATCGATCGCCTCCGGCTGGTCGCCGGAGGGCTGATATTCGGAATGAACACGAAACTGCGGCATGTTTTCACCTGAATAATCCGTCATCCACTGCGGAGAGGAAGCCGCCGCCGGCCGTTCCGGGCGCCCGCTCACATACCCCTCCACGATAAAGATACATGGTTAGTATACTCTATCGACCCTGCTCCTGTCAACTGAGGCCGGCCCGCGGAGAGCCCGCGGCACCGGATGTGGCAGTTTGGATAATTACACGGCGGGAAACCATCTCTTCCCGTTCAATCTGCTGAAATGTAAATTCCCTGTTGCATAATTATACACACAGCCGTATAATATCCACATCACACATCCAATGCGCGGAAGGGAGACCAACCATGGAACAGGATATCAAGAAGATCGTCCTCGCCTACTCCGGCGGACTTGACACGTCCATCATCATCCCGTGGCTGAAGGAGAATTATCCGGGCTGCGAGGTCATCGCTGTATGCGGCGACGTAGGGCAGGGTTCCGAGACGGACGGGCTGGAGGAGAAGGCGAAGAAGACCGGCGCCTCCAAGCTCTATATCGAGGATCTGAAGGAAGCGTTCGTCACAGAGTTCATCTATCCCACCATGAAGGCGGGAGCCGCCTACGAGGGCTACCTTCTGGGCACCAGCATGGCACGTCCCATCATCGCAAAGCGCCTGGCGGAGATCGCCGTCGCCGAGGGTGCCGACGCCGTCTGCCACGGCTGCACCGGCAAGGGCAACGACCAGGTGCGGTTCGAACTGACGGTCCAACACTTCGCTCCCGGCATGAAGATCATCGCCCCCTGGCGGATCTGGAGCATCCAGTCCCGGGAGGAGGAGATCGACTACGCCGAGGCCCACGACGTGCCGCTCAAGATTAACCGGGAGACCAACTACTCCAAGGACAAGAACCTCTGGCACCTGTCTCATGAAGGTCTGGATCTGGAGGATCCGGGCAACGAGCCCCAGTATCTGAAGCCGGGGTTTCTGGAAATGGGCGTGGCGCCGGAACAGGCGCCGGACGAGCCCACCTATGTGACGATCCATTTCGAGCAGGGCGTGCCTACCGCGATCGACGGAGAGGACCTGGATCCGGTGGCCCTCATCGAAAAGCTCAACGAACTGGGCGGCAAAAACGGCATCGGCCTGCTGGATGTGGTGGAGAACCGGCTCGTGGGCATGAAGAGCAGGGGCGTCTACGAAACACCGGGCGGCGCGATCCTCTACAAGGCCCACGAGATCCTGGAGACCGTGACTCTGGACAAGTACACCGCCCACAAGAAGAAGGAACTTTCCTACACCTTCGCCGATCTCGTCTACAACGGCCAGTGGTACACGCCCCTGCGGGAGGCTCTCTCAGCCTTCGTGGACAAGACGCAGGAGCGGGTCTGCGGCGATGTGAAGGTGAAGCTCTACAAGGGGAACGTCACCCCCGCGGGCGTATGGAGTCCATTCACCCTCTACTCCGAAGAGATGGCCACCTTTGGGGCCTCGGATTACAGCCAGGCCGATTCTGCAGGGTTCATCAACCTCTTCGGGCTGCCCATCAAGGTCCAGGCACTGGCGGACAAGGCGAGACTTGCCGCAGAGGAAAAGAAGTAAGAACGCAAAAAGTGAGGACGGAAACGTGAAGCTATGGGAGGGCCGGGCATCGGCCGCGCTGGACCCCGCGGCGGAGGACTTCAACGCCTCTATCCGGGTGGATGCGCGCATGGTCCGGCAGGACATCACCGGCAGCCTCGCCCACGCGGCGATGCTCCATAAGACCGGGATCCTCTCCGACGAGGATGAGGCGGACATCCGCCGGGGCCTCACGGAGATCCTGGGGGAGCTGGACCGGGGGACGCTCGTCCCCGATCCCGGCGCGGAGGACGTCCACACGTTCGTGGAGGCGGAACTCACCCGGAGGGTGGGGGACGCGGGACGGCGGCTGCACACCGCCCGGAGCCGGAACGACCAGGTCGCCCTGGACGTGAGGCTCTATCTAAGGAGCGAGGTCACAGAGACCTGCGCCGCCCTTCGGAGATGTGCCGCGGTCATCGCGCGCATCGCCATGAAAAATGCAGACGCGGTGATGCCCGGGTACACCCACCTGCAGCGCGCCCAGCCTGTCAGTTTCGGCCATCAGCTCCTGGCCTACGCCTGGATGTTCCTGCGGGACATGTCCCGCCTGGAGGACGCCTCGGCCCGGATGAACGAATGTCCCTTGGGAGCCTGCGCCCTGGCCGGGACCACCTATCCCATCGACCGGGAGATGACCGCCGCGGCTCTGGGCTTCCGGGGTCCCGTGCAGAACAGCATCGACGCAGTGTCAGACCGGGATTTCGCCATTGAGCTTGCCTCGGATCTCTCCATTCTCATGATG
>JAEEGL013206484.1_pt1 | contig 18636 bp, 20 predicted proteins | sample 9134231 | NCBI WGS metagenome assembly JAEEGL01 (sample SAMN16246548, study PRJNA631951) | gut metagenome | biome: gut microbiome; feature: rumen; material: fiber-attached | host: Bos | place: Iran: Karaj | collected 2018-10 | reverse complement strand
CTCACTCGGTGTGTGGGGCGTGACTGCTTTGCAGTCACACGGATAAATAAACTCTCAGTAATTACGTGCAAGCACGCATTACTGAGAGTATTATTATCCTATGATTGCAAGCAGTAACTGTTGATGCAAATAAGCCGCCTGTGAAAGTATAGAAATCGCCGCGTGTCCTAGTGATAGTTTTTTTACGGCCTCTTTTTTGTGATTTATAAAGTATCATTAACCTGCGTAATTATCTACCTTAACGATTCCCTTAGCAGCATCCTCGGCCTCAATCTTAGCGTCGAGTTCTCTTACTTGATGGATATCTTCTACAAGAAGCTTCATGTTAGGATATATTACGTTGGTGAATATCTTGAGCGCTTCATCCTTCTTGCTGGCGTTAGTTGCGTTCCAGCAATCAAGGGCGCCCTTGTGGAGCTGGTCATGATGATATATCATGTTGCGGTAGCACTCTGCAGATGTAAGACGCTGGTCTTTCTGCTGAGCAATCCACTTACCGAGCTTACATTCGTCAGGACGCTGAATCCTAGCGAGAACTTCATATCCCTGGAGTGAATTGTACTGTCTCCATGCAAATATGATATGATCGACTTCGAATACTCTGATCCACTGATTTCTTGTGAGCTTTGAAAGTTGTCTTGCCATATCGCTTCGGCAATTATCAACAGAACGGCTAATCTTATGCATAAGATGTCCGGTCTTCATACAATCCTCAAGGAGTTCGTTGTAAGCATCGGAAAGGTTGTTGATACCTTCTACGAACTGGTTGGTAGCGACGCTCTGTGTCTCTACAGAACTGTATATAGAGTTAATCTCTTCGTTAATAACAGAGATTTCATCGTTAATCTTGTTGATGTCGGCAACGGAATCTGTAACCATGGTGTTACCGGCGTTAAGCTTCTTGGATGTGGTCTCGATGATAGATACAAGCTCCTCGATACCTGACTGAAGCTCTGCGACGTATCTTACAACGTCTTCAGTAGAAGCAGAGGTGTTGTTAGAAAGCTCTTTGACTTCGTTAGCAACAACGGCAAAACCCTTACCTGCTTCACCTGCTCTGGCGGCCTCGATAGAAGCGTTCAGTGCAAGAAGTCCGCTCTGCTTTGCGATAGACTTAACTATGGTGATGATCTCGTTGATCTGTGCAGTCTTCTCGCGGAAAGCAAGAATCATATGAGTGATGGTGTCCATAGCTTCGTTAGCTTCGTTAACGTACTGGATACTCTGCTGCATGTTGCTGGCACTTCGCTTAGCTGTCTCTGATGCTTCACTTGTGTTGGCGACGATGTTCTCGATAGCACCAGATATGTTGTTGATGGCATTACCGAGAGACTGGCTGGAATTACTCATATCTTCGATAGAATGAGTCTGGCTCTCAACCTGTTCGATCATCTCTTTTATACATTCGCAGTTACCTATGATCTCCATCGAATCGTTAAGAGTCAATGTGAACTTGTTAGTCGATGCCTTAAAACCATAAGTTATCATCTTGTTAAATGTCTCGGCTATAGCCGGATTTGCGAAGTCAGATACTTCTACAGTTGCAAGATTGCCATCGATAACGTTCTGCATAGCTGCTATTAATTTGTCAAGGTCCTGGTTTGACTCAGTTTGAGCCTGCTTTTTGAAAAACATAGCTTACACCTCCTATACACTCCTATACAGATAGATTATACCATATGTTAACGTATAAATCAATTAAAGTTTTAGGATTTTGAGTAAAGAAAACCGATACTTGACAACTTATAGGTGAAAGCTTATAATAAGATTTGTTGTTTAATAATTTCATAAGAGGAGGAGAACTATGAAAACTACAAAACTCAAGATCTCACTTTTGTTTTCTTTGGCGTTGACTGTTGTTCTTTTAGTGACAACGGTAACTACTAAGGCGGAAGATTCTACAAGTGAGATCACCAATGTAACTTTAACAGAGGACGGAGTACTGTCCTGGGAAGGTGATGCACCGTGTTATGAGATCTATCTTCGAAGCGAGAATGACAGTGAGTCATTTTATCTAGAGAATGGTAAAAAGAGTGTTAATCTGAATGATGAATTTTTTAACTTTACCAGTATGAATCAGATAACAATCTATGCAAAGCTGGATAGAAATACTCAATATAATCCTATTGTACATTGTGATTTGTACTTTGCATATGACGATACAAGTGCGAATCCTGTATACACTGTGACACAGCCTTCTGGAACAATCACAGATGTTGTTCTTGAAAAAGATGGTAATGTGACATGGAACAGTGATGCTTTATGGTTTTATACAACTTCAGATGGTACTGTATCTTATCCATCTACTCGCAAGTATGATGTTGTTGATGACTTTTTGTATCGTAATTCTGGTGATGTTGTTGAGTATTCGATTATATCAACACTTGAAGCGGGACATTATACACCAGGTGAGTTAGCAGCACCGCTTGATAAGTATTCGTTCTATGTTAAGCGCGATACAACTGGGGCAGATCCTGTTTATACAGTTGTAGAGCCTATCGAACCACTGGATATAGAGGTCAGCCTCTCTGTCGCTGAAGGTGTAGATGTAAAAGCTGATAGTGAGCATGTTTCTTTAAGAGGCTATAGCTTGATAACAGCATTTCCTTCAGAGAAGCCAGATGGTTTTGATGAAGAATATCTTGAACCGTTAAATGCAGGTGAATGGTACTATGTTGCGTTAGAACTTGCGGCTGCTGACGGGTATTTCTTCAATGATGGAATAACAGTCAATGTCAATGGCGGTGAAGGCGAATGTGAGATAGATCAGGCTAATGTAGGCAAGAGAAACAGTACTATCGTAGTATATACTAAGGTTAAGGCCACAGGCGCAGAGCAGTCAACTCTTAGCTTCACTGGAGTAGAGAATATCGAAGCTGTCACAAAGAATGTCGGTGAATCTGTAACTCTTCCGGTAGTTACTAAGGATGGCTACGACTTCAGCAAGTGGGTTGTTGTAGATACTGATGGTAATGAGGTGGAAGGCGCACAGTCTTATAATGAGGGCGCAACTTTCACGTTCGGTACTGATGACTGTATACTTAAGGCTGTATGGACGGAAAAAGAAACTCCTGTTATTAAGGGGGATGTAGGTGAAACTCCTGTTATTAAGGGAAATGTAGATGAAACTCCTAAGACAGGTGATACATCAGCGCTATATCTCTTTGCCGTGCTTATGGCTATATCAGCAGTAGCTGTAACTGTATCAGGTAAGAAGAATAGAGTGTAAAGCATTAAAAGGGGGCTGTAAAAAGCTCCCTTTTTGTTATTGCTATGCTGTTAGCCAATATGAAAGGCTGTAAAAAAACTATCACGGGGACGATTCGCAAGATAGAAATCTTGACGTGTCCTAGTGATAGTTTTTTTACAGCTCTATAACGCATTTTTCTGGCTAAGGTAGCTATTGTGATACCTGCCGTCCATGGTCACATCTTCTCCAAAATAGTCTTCTTTAGTGTAGGCTTTGGCCTGCTCCATGGTCTCGAATTCAACTTCTGCGATTACAAGGCCTTCGAATGCACCTTTGAATATGTCGAGTTCGACATATAATCCTTCAGTTTGTGAAGGGATGACATATCTGAACTTATGTATGATGTTGCCGTCGCATTTGGCGATAAGATTATCGAAGCCTTCCTTGCCAAGAGGAAGGTTGTATTCTTCTCTTGCCATCTTGCCGCCACCCTTGTAGGTTAAGTAGTATTTGTCGTTGTCTTTTCTGACGCGAACAACAGGCTTGACGTTCAGATAGCCTTGTATTATCTCGTGAACAGGGTATGATGTCAGATCATCTGGGATTTTGTTTACTAAGAATTTTCTTTCGATTTCCATAGGAGAACCTCCTTGCCAATATAAGCTTATTATAGACTTTGTGGGCTTTGACTGTCAAGGGGAGTGGATTAACTTTACATATTAACGGATTTGATGTATAATTAATCTTTGAGGCGAGTCTTGAACGAAAGTGAAAAAGGAGAAGTATATGGCTAGAGTTATTATGTTTTTGACGGATCGATTTGAAACTGTTGAGGCTTTGACACCTCTTGATGTGCTAAGGCGTGCCGGTGCAGAGGTTGTTACAGTTAGTATAACAGGCAGGCTTGAGGTTGTGAGCGCTCAGAAGGTAGAGGTTAAGGCGGATATGCTTCTTGAACATCTGGTGGATAAAGAAGCGGATGCTTATATTCTTCCTGGTGGACCTGGACATGTGAGCATGATCGGTAATGAGATTATTGCTGATATGGTAAGCGCTGCTGATGCAAAGAAGAAGGTTATAGCTGCCATATGTGCAGCTCCTGCGGTTCTTGGCAATATTGGGGTCCTTAATGGTCATAAGGCTACTGTTTTTCCAGGCTTTGAGAGTCAGCTTTATGGTGCAGATGTAGTTGATGAAAAAGTTGTTGTGAGTGGGCATGTTATCACTGCTAAGGGTATGGGAGTATCTTTGCAGTTTGGTCTTGCCATAGTTTCGGCTCTTTACGGAAAGGAAAAAGCAGACAGTATAGGACAGGCTGTTCAGATGTAAGGAGTTTAAAAAACATTTGACATATCGAGATATGTGTGGTATAATTCAGTAGATTATCGCTTAGAAGTAGCGAACAAGGAGGAAATAATACACTATGAAGTTCAATGTTGAGAATCTTGAAGAGAAGAATATGGTTAAGCTCGTGATCGAGGCATCTGACGAAGAATTCGCCAATGGTCGTAAGAGAGCATATGTGAAGAATAGAAGTAAGATCACTGTTAACGGTTTCAGAAAGGGTAAGGCTACCCAGGAAGTTATCGAGAAGATGTACGGTAAGGAAGTATTCTATGAGGATGGCGCTAACGAGATCGTAGGCGAGCTTTACGAGAAGGCTGCTAAGGAGTCAGGTCTTGATATCGTGTCTGCACCTAAGATTGGTCTTGTTTCACTTGAGTATGGCAAGCCATTTGTATTCTATGCAGAAGTTGCTGTTAAGCCTGAGGTTACACTTGGAGATTATAAGGGAATCGAGTTCGAGAAGGTTGATACAGAAGTATCTGATGAGGAACTCGCAGAAGAAATCGATAAGGTAAGAGCTCAGAATTCAAGACGTGTGTCTGTAACTGACAGACCTGTTGCTGATGGCGATATCGCTATCATCGATTTTGAAGGATTTGTTGATGGTAAGGCTTTTGAAGGTGGTAAGGGAACTAACCATGAGCTTAAGATTGGATCACATTCTTTCATAGATACATTTGAAGAGCAGCTCATCGGTAAGAATGCTGGTGATGAGACTGAGGTTAATGTTACATTCCCAGAGAATTATCATTCAGAAGACCTTAAGGGTAAGGCTGCTATGTTCAAGGTTAAGATCAACGAGATCAAGTATGACGAGCTTCCTGAACTTAATGATGAATTCGCTTCAGAGGTTTCTGATTTCGATACTCTTGCTGAGTATAAGGAAGACCTTAAGAAGGAGCTTAAGCAGAAGAAGGAGATGGCTGCTTACAATGAAGTAGAAGAGAAGGTTATCGCTAAGGTTGTTGAGAACGCTTCTATGGATGTTCCATCTGCTATGATAGATACACAGGTTCGCAGCATGGCTGACGATTTTGCTAACAGATTAAGAATGCAGGGTATCACAATCGAGCAGTACTTCCAGTTTACAGGTGTTACACAGGAGTCACTTTTTGCTGATCTTCGTCCACAGGCTGAGAAGCAGGTTAAGTCAAGACTTGCACTTGAGGCTGTTGTTAAGGCTGAGAACATCACTGTAAGTGAAGAAGAACTTGAAGAAGAGCTTAAGGATATCGCTGATAAGTACAAGATGCCTGTTGAGAAGGTTAAGGAGATCATCGTTGGCGAGGAGAGAGAGTCTCTTAAGAGAGATATCGAAGTTAAGAAGGCTTCAGAGCTTATCGTAGAGGCAGCTAAAGAAATCTAATATTCGGAGGTATATATATGAGTTTGGTACCTTATGTCATAGAACAGACTAGCCGTGGCGAGAGAAGCTACGATATATATTCAAGACTTTTGAAGGACAGGATCATATTCCTTGGTGAAGAGGTGAATGATGTCAGTGCCAACATAGTTGTTGCACAGCTTCTTTTCCTTGAGGCTGAGGATCCTAAGAAGGATATACACCTTTATATCAACAGTCCGGGAGGATCTGTTACTGCAGGTATGGCTATCTATGATACTATGCAGTATGTGAAGTGTGATGTATCCACTATCTGTATCGGCCTCGCGGCAAGTATGGGTGCTTTCTTACTTGCAGGTGGCGCTAAGGGAAAGAGATATGCTCTCCCTAATTCAGAGATCATGATTCACCAGCCATCAGGTGGTGCAAGAGGTCAGGCTACTGAGATCAGTATCGTGGCTGAGCAGATCTTGAAGACAAGGGAACAGCTCAACAGAATTCTTTCTGAGAATACAGGAAGACCTATCGAAGAGATCGCTAGAGATACAGAAAGAGATAATTATATGACTGCTGCAGAGGCTATGGAATATGGTCTCATAGACAGCGTAGTAACTAAGAAAGAGTAATCTAATGGCTGATAATAAGGAACGTCGCTGCAGTTTTTGCGGCAAGAAAGAAAAAAGCATAAAGAGATTGTTGGCGGGTCCCGATAATATCTATATCTGTGATGAGTGCGCGCTTTTGTGTGCAAGCATAATAGAGGAAGAATTAGGCGAAGAGAGAAGAGATGCTGTATTCTCTGATGAGGATGGCTTCAGACTCTATAAGCCTAAGGAAATCAAAGAATTCCTTGATGAGTATGTTGTTGGACAGGAAGAAGCTAAGAAGGCACTTTCTGTAGCGGTATATAATCACTATAAGAGGATCAATGCTGCTAAGGATGTAGATGTTGAGCTCCAGAAGAGTAATATTCTTATGATAGGACCTACAGGTTCTGGTAAGACATACCTTGCTCAGACGCTTGCAAGACTCATCAATGTACCATTTGCCATAGCAGATGCGACCACACTCACAGAGGCCGGTTATGTAGGTGAGGATGTTGAGAACATCCTTCTTAAGCTCATACAGGCAGCTGATTATGATATAGAGAAGGCTGAGTATGGTATCGTATATATCGATGAGATAGATAAGATAACCAAGAAGGGCGAGAATGTATCTATAACCAGAGATGTATCTGGTGAGGGCGTTCAGCAGGCACTTCTTAAGATAATCGAGGGTACTAACGCTTCTGTTCCACCACAGGGTGGAAGAAAGCATCCTAATCAGGAACTTATACCTATCAACACAACCAATATCCTCTTCATATGCGGTGGTGCATTTGATGGACTTGAGAAGATAATAGAGACTAGAAAGGACACAAGTTCTATAGGTTTTAATTCTGTTATCAACGCAAAAGAGGATGCTAACGTAGGTGAACTTTTCAAGGAGGTTACACCACAGGATCTTATCAAGTATGGTCTTATACCTGAGCTTGTAGGTCGTGTGCCTGTTACTGTTTCACTTGATCTTCTTGATACAGACGCTCTTGTGAGGATACTTAAGGAGCCTAAGAACTCTCTTATCAAGCAGTATAAGAAGCTTTTTGAGCTTGATGAGGTTGAACTTGTCATAACAGATGAGGCTTGCGAAGAGATAGCTAAGTTGTCTAACGAGAGGAAGACAGGTGCGAGAGGTCTTCGTGCAATCTTAGAGAAGGTTATGCTTGATGTTATGTATGAGATACCATCTGATGATACTATAGCTACATGTACTATAGATGCAGATGTGGTTCTTGGAAAGGCGAAGCCTTCTATTACGTACAAGGATATTAAAGTCCCTGTTCATAAGGCTACAAAGATAGCAAAATAGGTGATTGAATGGTCATAAAGAATATAAGTCTTGAGACAGTTTGTGGGATCACTAGTAGTTTACCGGTCAATGTGTTGCCGGAGATAGCATTTGCCGGCAAATCCAATGTCGGCAAATCTTCTTTAATCAATGCTCTCATGAACAGAAAGAGTTTTGCGAGAGTGTCCGAGAAACCGGGCAAGACGCAGACTATCAACTTTTACAACATTAACGACGTGTTCTATCTTGTCGATCTTCCTGGATATGGTTTTGCCCAGGTGTCCATGGAGGTCCGTAAGAAGTGGGGCGATATGATCGAGAGATATCTTAAGAAATCGGCAGTTTTAAAAGCTGTATTTCTTCTAGTGGATATAAGACATGAGCCTTCTGCTAACGATAAGAATATGTATGACTGGATAGTATATAATGGCTATGAACCTATCATAATAGCTACTAAGGCTGATAAGATAAGTAAGATGCAAGTAAACAGAAGTAAGTCTGTCATAGCCAAAAAATTAGGAGCTCCTATAGGTGATATCATACCTTTTAGTGCTCCTACCAAACAGGGTCTTGAGGATATATGGAAAAGAATCGATGATTTGGTTATTCCTTCGGTTGCTCAAGAGCCTTGATTAAACTTGAATAGATGCGGGTGCTGGCTTCACGCCAGTTCTCGCAATATCTTTTGGCCTGCTCGTCGCTGACGCAGGCTATCTTTATGTCCAAAAGTGTAGTAGTGGCATCGATTGCCTTTAACTGTACATAAGTGTCCTCACCCTGTTTGTACTTGACAGCGGTGAGACTGTTTTTCTGATTTATCTCAAATGAATTCTTCTCGAGATACTCCTTGATGTCGTTCTTGATGGTGAAGGAGAGGTCCTGGTCGCATATCTTGATGGTCTCCTCACCGAAAGGAGTTATAAAATATTCTATTGTATTGTATAGCTCTAATCTTCTTAGGTAATTCTGGCTAATCATATCATCGAGAACTTCCTCGATCATGAAGTAATCTGTGTACTGATATGCCATGAAAAAGTCTGTTATCTGTGCGTTAGTAAGCGGACCTTTGAGGGTGTTGAGCATATTCAGAATCATGAGTTTGTATAATACTTTAGAGTCCATGGTATTCTTTTCCTTGATATGTGTTTCTATTCTTGAATTCTTTGTGTATGTTGTTGAGAACGCGTTTCTTGTCAGTACTCCACATAGGTGCTATAAGGTCAGCCTTGTTGCCGTCACCAGTTATCCTGTATATGACCATGTGACGTGGAAGCCTCTCAATGATAGATATGACGATGTCTGTATATTCCTCCAGACTTGGAAGAGAGAAGGGCTTTTCTTCGTATTCGTCACACAGATCTGTCCCTTTCAGCACGTGAAGCAACTGAAGCTTGATTCCATCGCTTCCTGAACTTGCTATGAAATCCGCTGTACGAAGCATGTCTTCTTTGGATTCGCCAGGAAGACCTATGATCATATGTGTGATGACATGGATTCCTATGTTGTGCAACTTCTTAACTGCTTCTTCATAGACCTGGTTGTTGTAGTGCCTTCTTATATAGCGTATGCTTTCATCTTTTGAGGTTTGAAGTCCTAATTCTACGGTGACAGGAATCTTTCTTGCGAATTCTGCAAGTAGAGATAGGATATCCTCGCCTAAGCAATCAGGTCTTGTCGCTATATCGAGTGCGACTATACCTTCCTCGGCTATAGCCTCCTCCCATATGCTTCTTAAGTAGGAAGCGTTTGCGTAAGTGTTGGTATAAGCCTGGAAGTATGCGATATATGAGTCTTCGTTATACTTGGCACTTATTAATCTCTTAGCAGATATGATCTGCTCCTTGATAGACTTAGTCTTCTCTTGCGAGAAGTCACCGGAGCCGTATCGGCTGCAAAAGATGCACCCTCTGTTATCAAGGGTGCCATCTCTTGTGGGGCAGGTAACTGAAGCTGTTAAGGATAGCTTGTATACCTTGCGCCCATATATGCTTTTGTAATGACAGCTTGCACTTAAGTAGGGCTTGCCGTCGGCGTATAGATTCTTATTCGGCATGGTCGATTATAGCCTGACTTACAATCTCAGATACTCGTGGATCAAATGCCTGTGGGAGAATGTTATTCTCGCCTAGTTCGTCATCTGGAACAAGTGATGCGATAGCGTTAGCGGCAGCGAGCTTCATCTCCTCTGTGATCTGCTTAACACGTGCTTTGAGAGCCCCCTTGAAGATGCCAGGGAATGCGATAACGTTGTTGACCTGGTTAGGGAAATCGCTTCTTCCTGTACCTACGACCTTGGCGCCTGCAGCCTTAGCTATATCAGGCATGATCTCTGGAGTAGGATTAGCCATAGCGAAGATGATAGCGTCCTTGTTCATACTCTTAACCATATCCTCTGTTACGAGGTTAGGAGCAGACACACCAACAAATATATCGGCACCCTTCAGTGCGTCGGCAAGCTTGCCATGCTCGTTAGAGAGGTTAGTAACCTTGACCATCTCCTTCTGCATCCAGTTAAGACCTTCACTGTCAGTTGCGAGGATTCCGAACTTATCACACATAGTGATGTTGGCGAATCCATAGAGTAAGAGAAGCTTAGTGATAGCAACACCTGCAGAACCTGCACCGTTGACAACAACTTTACAATTTTCTTTAGTCTTGCCTGTAACCTTGAGAGCGTTGATAACGCCTGCAAGTACAACGATAGCTGTACCGTGCTGATCATCATGGAATACAGGGATATCGAGTCTTTCCTTGAGCTTTGCCTCGATTTCGAAGCATCTAGGAGCTGAGATATCCTCGAGGTTGATACCGCCAAATGCAGGTGCGATGCGGCATACAGTCTCTATGATCTCGTCTGTGTTCTGTGTATCAAGACATATAGGAAATGCGTTCACATCTCCGAATTCCTTGAAGAGTATAGACTTTCCTTCCATAACAGGCATAGCTGCATATGGTCCTATGTTACCAAGACCCAAAACAGCGCTACCGTCAGATACTACTGCGATAGTGTTGGCCTTGATGGTGTGATTGTATGCTTCTTCAGGGTTTGCGTGTATAACCTTGCAAGGTTCTGCAACACCAGGTGTATATGCAAGAGCGAGGTCCTCTCTGTTCTTGATCTTGTACTTGGATACTGTCTCGAGCTTGCCGCACAGTTCCTTACTTAATTCCAAAGCTTTTTCAGCGTTAGTCATGATAAACCTCCGATTTTTTGAATTGTGTGGTCTTGTCACACTATATTGAACATCATACCACATTTTCAAAAATGTGTCAAAAAATAATTGCATTTGGTATGGGTGTGATGTATAATCAGTATAAGTCAGGACCTGTTATGTGGTCGTCGTAATAATACCCTTTTGTTATTGGAGAATTAAAGATGAGAGAACAATTAGAGAAGATGTCGCTTGCTGAGTTGAAGGAACTTGCAAAAAGCGAAGGCATTAAGAACTTGTCTACTATGCGCAAACCTCAGATTATAGATGCGCTTATGGAGATATTCAATAAGCGTCAGGAAGAGAAAAAGCAAGAGTTCCTTAAGCAGAAGCAAGAAAGTGAAGAGAGTGTAGAGGATAAAGAAGATAAGGGTGTTGGAGTAAAAAGCGAAGTAGAGGCAGTTGAGCAATCCGTGGCAGAGGAGTCTCAGGATGAGGATATATCTGCAGCAGATCTTAGCGATGAAGCTGAAGAAAAGAATCGCAAATCGAATGTTCCTGATGATCTTAAGGATGCATATGGTATACTTGAGATAGTTCCAGAGCAGGGCTATGGTTTCATGAGAGGCATGGATTATATGCCGGGACCTGATGATGTATATGTATCGCCTTTCTTCATAAGAAAGCTAAGGCTTAAGACAGGTGATATCATAAAGGGCAAGAAAAAGCCTACTAATAAGTTTGACAGTATATATACAGTAGAGACTATCAACGGTTTCGAGAATACTCCTGAGTTCGTCGCTTCGAGGAAGAACTTCGAGGATCTTACTCCGATCTTCCCGAATCACAGGATTAAGCTTGTGGATGAGAGAGCTGATAAGCAGGATCTGTCTATGAGAATCATGGATCTGTTTTCGCCTATAGGTAAGGGTCAGAGAGGTATGCTTGTATCACCGCCTAAGGCAGGTAAGACAACTTTGCTTAAGAAGATAGCGTCTGCCATTCAAAGAAGTGAGAAGGATATGCATATCATAATTCTTCTTATAGATGAGAGACCAGAAGAAGTAACGGATATCAAGGAGTCGGTTGTTGGCGATGAGGTGGAGGTTATCCACTCAACATTTGACCAGGTACCGGAAAATCATAAGAGGATGGCTGAGTTCGCTATAGAGAGGGCTAAGAGACTTGTAGAGCAGGGAAGAGATGTAACTATACTTCTTGACAGCATCACAAGACTCGCAAGAGCCTATAATCTCATCGTTCCGCCTAGCGGCAAGACTCTGTCAGGTGGTCTTGATCCGACATCTCTTAACGCTCCGAAGAGATTCTTCGGTGCGGCCCGTAATATGAGAGAGGGCGGTAGCCTTACTATACTTGCGACTGCTCTTGTGGATACAGGAAGCAAGATGGATGATGTGGTATTCGAGGAATTCAAGGGTACTGGTAATATGGAGCTTGTGCTTGATAGAAGACTTTCTGAGAGACGTATATATCCAGCTATAGATATAGCTAAGTCGGGAACCCGTAACGAGAGACTTCTTCTTACAACTGAAGAGGCTGATACTATGGATATGCTTAGGAAAGCTCTTACATCTGATGTTGAAGAGGCGACAAGGAATATACTCGATCAATTCTCACATACGCAGAATAACAGGATTTTCCTGGATTTGATCAGGAAGAGAAGATTGATTTAGAGATTTTTCAAAAAAGCACTTGCCATTTTGAAAAATGTATGCTATACTATCAAAGTTATCTGAATTATTAATTTAAGAAGAGGTGAATGATATGAAAGACTCAATACATCCTAATTACTATCAGGCTAAGGTTGTATGTAACTGCGGTAATGAATTTGTAACAGGTTCAACTAAGGAAGATATCCACGTAGAAATCTGTTCAAAGTGCCATCCTTTCTACACAGGTCAGCAGAAGGCTGTTGCAGCTCGTGGTAGAATCGATAAGTTCAACAAGAAGTATGGCATTAACGCATAATTCTATTAGTTTACAATAAGGGCTGTAAAAAATAATCATTAGGACACGCGGCGATTTCTATCTTTTCGCAAGCCGCTTTGCGAAAACTCGAATATGCTTGCAATCCCCACATCATCTCGCATATTCGTGCTTAGCACTTTACTGATTGCTACGCAATCTATATGCTCGATGTGTGGGGTGCGACTGCTTCGCAGTCACACGGATCACGAAAAGCCAATAATTGTGTGCAAGCACACATTATCGGCTTTTATTATCCTATGATTGCAAGCAGTGGCTATTGAGTCAAACAGTTCGCCCGCACTTGCGCGAGCTTGCAAAAAGATGACGAAATCTTGCGAATCGTCCTCATGATTGTTTTTTACAGTCTTTTTTGAAAATCGAAAAGTAAAGAATGTGACACAGGTTCTTTGAAGGACTTTGTATTTTTCTGGGGGCTGTTTTTACATCCCCTTTGTTTTTGAGGAATATTTATGGGTAAATCATCAGGTATAGGAGGACAGGCCGTAATCGAGGGCGTTATGATGCGTAACGGCGAGAGGTATTCGGTGGCTGTCAGAACTCCTGACGGAAAGATAGAAGTTATAGAGAAGGATTATGGCTCAAGCTCTAAGAAGTATCCAATTCTTAGACTGCCACTATTAAGAGGCGTTGCAGCTTTCATCGATTCGATGAGGGTTGGTATCTCGACACTTACTTACTCTTCTTCTTTTTATGAAGATGATGAGGAGGAAGAAGATGGACTTTCGAAGGTTGCTAAGAAGGTTTTTAAGGATAAGGCAGAGAAGGCTATCACTGCATTGTCTCTCGTGGTTGCTTTTGTTATAGCCATAGGATTGTTCGTATTTATCCCTTATGCGGTGTCGAGAGCTTTTTCTTCTAAGATTGACAGTACATTTGCACTTAACAGTATAGAAGGGCTTACAAGACTTCTGATATTCATAGTATATGTGTTCCTGATATCTAGACTTAAGGATATCAAGAGAGTGTTCATGTATCATGGTGCAGAGCATAAGTCTATTAACTGTATAGAGAACGGTTATCCACTGACTGTCGAGAATGTGAAGAGAGCATCTAGATTCCACAAGAGATGTGGAACGAGCTTTATGTTCTTCGTTATGATCATAAGTATCATCATATTCATATTCATACAGACTGATTACAGGTGGCTTAATCTCCTTCTGAGAGTGATTCTTGTGCCGCTTGTTGCGGGCATATCTTATGAGATTCTGAAGTTTGCGGGAAATCACAGTGGTGTATTCGTGAATATTCTTAGTTCTCCGGGACTTCTTATGCAGAGATTCACGGTCAATGAACCTGATGATGACATGATAGAGGTCGCTATAGCTGCGGTTGAGCAGGTGTTTGACTGGAAGACTTATCTTGAGCGTCAGGAAGAAGAGATGGAGAGGCTTGAGCGTCTTAAGAAGAACAGAGAGGCTCTTGTACTTGCGAGCGTTTCTGATGACGAGGATGATGATTCTGAGCTTTATACACATGAGTATACTTATTCTGATGATGGTATGTTCAGCGCTAGTGATGATTTTAGTGATATAGAGTTTGTTGATCTTGATGATATTAACAGTTTAAGCGACATAGACGATATATTTGAGAGTGATCCGGATTCTGAGGACCCTTATATGAGCGTATCTGAGTATGTGGCTGTTGAAGACACTGAAAAGAGCAAGAAGCATTATAAGAATAAAAAGCATAAAAAGAGATGACATACAGAGAGTTGTTGAGAAAAGGTCAGCTTGAGCTGACTGGTATGGCAGAAGCCAAAGTGGATGCTATGCTGCTTTTTGAATATGTGACAGGTTTTGACAGAATGAAGCTTATAACAGATGGAGGACTTGAGTGCTCTTTGGAGGTTGAGACTTCATATCTGTCACTTATTAAGAAGAGAAAAGAGCATGTGCCGGTTCAGTATATCATGGGCTATACATACTTTTATGGCAGAAGGTTCTATGTTACAAAGGATGTCCTGATACCGAGATTTGATACAGAGATTCTTGTGTCTTCTGCTTTGGACTGTATGGATGGAAGAGAAAAGATCCTCGATATGTGCACAGGAAGTGGTTGTATCGCGATTACTGTTGCGCTTGAGAAATCTAATACTTGCGTTACGGCTGCCGATATAAGTATGGCTGCACTTGAGGTAGCTAAGGCCAATGCTTCTAAACTTATGGCGAATGTGACTTTTGTTCAAAGTGATCTCTTTGAACATATAGATAGCAGGTATGATATGATTATATCCAATCCGCCATATATAGAGTCGGTTGTTATAGAAAGTCTTGATCCTGCTGTTAAGGATATGGAGCCAAGACTTGCCTTGGATGGCGGCATAGATGGTCTTGACATATACAGAAGGCTTGTTTTTGATGCTACGAGTCATCTTGAAGATGATGGAATACTGATTCTTGAAATCGGATATAATCAGGGGGAGGCGCTTAGTGCTCTTCTTACTGAGAATGGATTTGAGGATATAGAAGTTATAAAAGATCTTGCGGGACTTGACAGAGTTGTCAAGGGCGTATATAGGAGAAATAGATGTTAGACAGATTAGATGATATATTGATCAAGTATGAAGATATTCAGGCTGAACTTAGTTCGCCTGATGTGACGAATGATCAGAACAGATTCAGAAAACTTATGAAGGAACAGAATGATCTGACTCCTCTTGTTGAAACTTATAAGGCTTATAAAAGTTGTAAGAATGATATAGATGACAGTCTTGAACTTCTTGATGAAGAAAGTGATGAGGAACTTAAGGAGCTTGCTAAGGAGGAACTTGCAATCTCTAAGGAGAAACTCACTAAACTGGAGGCTGAACTTAAGATTCTTCTTCTTCCTAAGGATCCTAACGATGATAAAGATGTTGTAGTGGAGATAAGAGCCGGTGCGGGTGGCGATGAAGCTGCTCTTTTTGCTGCTGAGCTTTTCAGGATGTATTCGCACTATGTTGAGTCGAGAAGATGGAAGATAGAGCTTGTCAATGCTGACGAGACTGGCATAGGTGGTATGAAGGAGGCTGAATTCATAGTTAAGGGTAAGGGCGCTTATTCTGTTCTTAAGTATGAAAGTGGCGTTCATAGAGTGCAGAGAGTACCTGAGACTGAATCTGGCGGAAGAATCCATACTTCTACTGCAAGTGTGGCTGTTATGCCGGAAGCTGAAGAAGTTGATGTTAAGATAGATGAGAAGGATATAAGAATCGATGTCATGAGAGCATCTGGTAACGGTGGTCAGTGTGTCAACACAACCGATTCAGCCGTAAGACTTACTCACTATCCTACAGGTATAGTTATATATTCACAGACCGAGAAGTCACAGATCCAGAATAAGGACAAAGCATTTGCACTTCTTCGTGCAAAGCTCTATGATCTTGAACTTCAGAAGGCGCATGATGCTGAGGCTAATGCAAGAAGAAGTCAGATAGGAACAGGTGATCGTTCTGAGAAGATAAGAACTTATAACTTCCCACAGGGAAGAGTTACTGATCACAGGATTGGTCTTACTCTCTATAAGCTTGATAAGATACTTGATGGAGATATACAGGAGATCATAGATTCCTGTATCGCAGCAGACCAGGCTAAGAAACTGAGTCAGATGGAAGAGAACAATGTATAATTATCTATGGTTTTTCCTCATATATTCTTTTGGTGGATGGATTGCAGAGGTCATGTTCCATGCTGTTCATATGGGTAAGGTCATCAACAGAGGCTTTCTTCTTGGGCCTGTGTGTCCTATATATGGTTTTGGACTTGTGTTCATAGTGAAGGTATATGGACTTTTTGAATTTGGGCTTATAGGGTCATTTGCTATAGGAATTGTGCTTGCGACTTTGATAGAACTCATAGGCGGGTATCTTCTGTATGAACTTTTCGGTGCGAGATGGTGGGATTATTCGGATAAGAAGTTTCAGTTAGGTGGCTTCATATGTCTCGAATTCTCACTGATATGGGGGTTTGCGGCTACATTTATCGTGAAGCTTGTTCATCCAGCGGTTGTTTCTTTCGTTGAGAGATTCCTTAGCGGAATGGTCGGATGGGGTTTTGCGGTGATACTAAGTCTTATATATGTTGCGGACCTCGTGATAACGGTTATAACTGTAAACCGCTTCAATGCTGACCTTAGGGCTCTTAATGATCTTGCGAACGGTATAAAGCATGTGAGTGATAATCTTAGTGAGGTTATCGGTGGCAACACTCTCCAAAGCGCGCAGTATATAGATGAACAGCGAGTTCAGGCGGCGCTTTTTAAGGCTGAAGTAAGAGATGATATGAGCGAAGCTTACAATGATGCTGTTAAGAAGATGTGTAATCTCAAGAATAAGATGATGAAGCGAAGATTCCTTGGCGAGTACCGGCTTCTTAGGGCTTTCCCTGGGATGCAACACAGAAAGTACAAGTTCGCTCTTAAGGAGATTATGGACAACATATGGCATGAAACGTAAAATATTTATCGAAAAACATAAAAAAGTAGTTGACAAACATAAAGTACCTGTGTATAATACAATCATACACAGGTACTTTTGTATGTAGACCTGACAAATTTCCTGTGTATCATAAAAAAGAAAATATGTGAAAGTGAGGTTGTATTCGTTATGGATAAGAATGTAGCAGTAGGTAAGGTAAAAAAGATAGGTAAGATAGGTTATGTTGTGTCTACGGTGGCGCAAGTGGTCCTGATAATCGGTTTGGTGGCTGCAATCATAGGAGCGATTGTTTTGTTTGCACTTCCTGATGACGTGGTATCATTTGAATTATCAGGCAATTGTAAGATGCATGTCAATCTTGAGTCTGTTAAGGGTGATAGTGTGATTAATCTGAATGAGAGGGATGTGAAGGTTGACAAGCTAGAACTAGGCGATAACAAGTATACTGTTGTGAAGACAGAAGTTACTGATGATACTATTACGACTTATGGTGAGTATTCGAATAAAACTGTTGATCTTGGCGATATGCGAATAGTAGTAGTTATGGCTGTAATATATGTTGCTGTATATCTCTTTACAATGATTTTTGTAAAGAAGCTCTTCAAATCGCTCAAGAACTGTAATTCTCCTTTTGATACTGTTGTTATCGCTAATCTTAAGAAGCTTGCTTATGCATGTATTCCGTGGGTATTCTTAGCTGGCATGTTTGAAGGCGTAAGCAATGGCTTTGTAACTGATGATTTTGATTTTGGACCTTCTATAAACTTAGTTGCACTTATGCTTGTGCTTATTCTTCTTGCCCTTGCATATGTATTCCAGTATGGTGCCGAGCTTCAGAAGGAATCTGACGAGACACTGTGAGGTGATGCATATGGGAAAGATTATACTTAGGCTTGACAGGGTCATGGCTGATCGGAAGATGAGTCTTAATGAACTATCTGAGAGAGTTGGTGTCTCTAACGTGAATCTGTCTAAGATTAAAACAGGAAAGATAAGCGCAATCCGCTTTTCGACGCTTGAAGCGATATGTGAGACGCTTGACTGTCAGCCAGGAGATATACTTGAGTGGGTTAGAGAATGATGGAAAATGTCTTGCAAATTCAGTTAAAGTGTGATATTATATATCTAATCGTGCATAGTTATGTGCAAATTATGGAGGTTATCATGGAAAGAATTAAGACATTAGAAACTAAGAATCTTTGTGAAACTGCTAAGAATGGTGGATGTGGCGAGTGCCAGACATCATGCCAGAGCGCTTGTAAGACAAGCTGTGGTGTTGCCAATCAGCAGTGCG
>JAEEGL017299182.1_pt1 | contig 18637 bp, 19 predicted proteins | sample 9134231 | NCBI WGS metagenome assembly JAEEGL01 (sample SAMN16246548, study PRJNA631951) | gut metagenome | biome: gut microbiome; feature: rumen; material: fiber-attached | host: Bos | place: Iran: Karaj | collected 2018-10 | reverse complement strand
GAAACATCAGTAACTTAGGTATTAGTCCTATGATCTTTTACTAAAGTATATGGACACATTGTGTAAGTTCTTATCTGTGCACCAAAATTGATTTCTGTATTAATGCCTTTAATCTTATTTAATTCTTCTTCTTTTTTCTCTATTTCAAGCTCATATAGTTTATTCTTTAATACTTCTAAGGCTTTTTCTTTATTTTGAATTTGACTTCTTTCGTTTTGACAAGTTACAACAATCTTAGTAGGCAAATGGGTAATTCTAACTGCTGAATCTGTTGTATTAACCCCTTGACCACCTTTACCAGAAGATCTATATACATCAACTCTTATATCTTCATCTTTGATAACAATATTTATATCTTCCGTATCATATAAAGGTGTTACTAAAACCGCTGCAAAAGATGTATGACGTCTACTATTAGAATCAAACGGTGATATTCTAATAAGTCTATGAACACCTTTTTCACATTTTAAATATCCATATGCAAAATCTCCATGGATCATTAATGATACGCTTTTTAAACCAGCTTCTTCACCATCAACATAATCAATTATTTCATATTTATAATTTTTCTTTTCTAAATATCTTTCATACATTCTAAGAAGCATTGATGCGCAGTCACAAGATTCAGTACCACCTGCTCCTGGATGAATTTCTAAAATACAATCACATTTATCATATGGTTTATTTAAAAGTTCTAATGTTTCTATTTCATCTAATTTAGAAGAGATATCTAAAGCTTCGTTAGAAAGCAGTTCTAATACTTCTAAATCATTATTTTTTTTAAGACTTTCAAGCATCTCAATATTAGATTCTAAAGTGTTTTTTAAAGCACTTATTTTTTCATATTTATTTTTTAAGTTATTTAAATTTTTAACAGTTTCACTACTTACTTTTTTATCATCCCAAAAGTTAGGTTCGTTTATCTTACTTTCTAACTTTTTGATTTCATTTAAAACATTATTAGTTTCAAAGTAACCTCCATAAATCATTAACACGATTTAAAAAGTTAGTATAAATATTTAAAAGTTCTGTAACTTCCATATTATCACCATAATAATTATATCATAAAAATAGTAGATTTTCATCTACTATTAACTATTTTATCTATTAATATTGAAGAGGTAACGTCACCGGTTGCGTTAAGCATTGTTGCTGGTGGATCTATTAAAATACCAATCGTTGCTAAACATGCAAAACTAGACATCGGTAGTCCATAAGCACTTACAATTAATCCTTCACCTATTAAAGCACCACCTGGAACACCTGCCATAACAACTGCAGATATAACTGCAATTAATAAAGCCGTTATAGAATTTATAAATGTCATAGGAATATTAAGTAAGCTAAAAATAAACATAATTTTTAAAATAGCACCCATACTAGAACCTTCCATATGCATAGTAGACCCTAAACTTAAACTTACTTTAGAAACGTCTTTATCAATACCTAATTTATCAGTCACTTCCATGTTAACTGGTAATGTTGCCAAAGAAGATTGAGTTGCTAAAGAAGTTACGATTGAAGGCAAAATTGTTTTAAAGAAAGGTAAAATTTTACCTGTTTTGATATAGCCAACTATAGATGTATAGATTATAAAATATATAAATGATACTAAATAATATATAACTACGCATTTAGCATAACTTGCAATAATAGTTGTTCCAAACTCGCCTACTAAACATGCAAAATATGCACATAAGCCTATAGGAGCGTAATACATAACTAACTTAACCATACGAAGCATAACACTAGATAATACGTTAATTTTTTCTTTAATACCTTTAGCTTTATCACCAACTAAATTAAGACTTAAACCAAATAGAATAGAAAATATTATTAAAGGTAAGATATTACTTTTAGAAAAAAGCATTGCAAAATCTGATACGGTTAGAGCTTTAACTATTTGTTCTTTAAAACTCGAAACATTTACTATAGTATCTTCTAATACAATGGCACCACTAACAGGATTTATAAATTTCAAAGTTATAAACATAACGATACCTGCAAGTAATGAAGTAAGTGTAAATATAATTAAGATTGTTTTTAAAATTTTACTTAATTTCTTTAAATTAGGCATATTGCTGATTGATGATGTTACGGTAAAAAAAATTAAAGGTACTACTAAGGTAAACATTAAATTAAGAAATATGTCACCAAAAGGCTTTACAAATAATATTTTTTCTTTAAAAATAAGTCCTAATATACTACCTAAAACAATCGAAAATATAAGAATAATTAATGACTTATAATTTTTAAATTTCATTTTATCACCCAATTAATTATATGCAATTAATTCTAAAATAAAACAAAAAAATAGCTAATCAACTTTAGCTATTTCAATTACATTATTATTATGTATCAATGTAAGTTTTACAGTTGTAGGATAACCTAAATTTTTGTCATAGATAACTGATGCCTTTACATTATAAGCAGATTCATCTTTATATGTACCATCATTATATTTAGTTTTAGTTATACTATCAATAGATACTTTTGTAACGATTGGTAGTTCTTGATCCCTTTCACCGTATAAATTACTTTTAACTGTTTTATATATCTTATCTTTTGCTTTAAGAACAAAATTAGCACGACTTTCTGAAACAATAAAAGTATATCCACCTACATCACTACTATTTATCTTATTACGCAAACTATAAAAATCACTTATAAATAATTGTGATACTAATGATGCATATAATTCATCATCGACATTATCACTTTCTAACACATTTTTAAGTTTACCAAATAATTCTTTATAATACGGCGTTGCATTATCGTATAAAACATATTCATAGTTTTCTATTTTATTAGTTACATTAGAAACGTTAGGTTTCTTTTCATTACTTTCACTTTTTAAATAAAGCGCAACAATAACACCACATATAATTAAAGTTATAAATATAACTATTAAAACAATTCTTTTTTTCATATAATTACCTCTATTAAATTATATCAAAGTTCATAGTATTAAACAATTCTATTTCTCTTTTTTACCATATTGGTTTACATTTAAAGCCATCCCTAAAACAAGTACAAAACTCATAATATATAACCAAATAAGTAAGATAATGATATTTGCTAAAGCCCCGTAATTAGCACCAAAATCAATAATACTTACGTATGCCGAATATATCCATGAAGATAAAACCCAAAACGTTGTTGTAAATACTGCACCAAATGAAACACTTTTACTTTTAATATGATAGTCAGGTGATGCTGTATAAATTATTTTTACAATATAATATATAAGAATTATCGCAATTGGCCATTTAAGTAAACTAAATATTGCAAGAATAATATTAGGTAAAGAAAATACTCTAATTAAGAAATTAACAACCATATCACCAAATACTAAAACACCTAAGTTAATAATAATGATTATAAGTATTAGAAATGTTAGTAATAATGCTTTTACTCTTTTTTGTAAATATGTCGTATCTTCATAATTATAAATAACATTAGACGCAATTATTAAAGCGTGCATACCAGATGAAGCTGTCCAAAAACCAATAATTAATAAAATAATATTATTAAATCCGTTTCCTGATAAACTAACCTTTAAAATATCTAATACAGCTTCTGGAATGAAATTAGATAATTTAACTGATATAAAAGGCGCTGAAATATTAAGTATATTAAGTAAGAATACCATAATAGATAATATTGGTATTAAAGCCACCATAAAAGAAAATGCTACATTACCAGGTAAAATTCTCATATAAGGTTTTTTCAAAATATCAAATAATTTTTTAAAATCTTTCATAAAAGTAAAAGCAAAGACTAGTCTTTGCTTAATTCCTCCTTATTATTTTTCATATCAATTGTTGCTTCATTAATAGCATCATCAATAGTCTTAATAGCATCATTAATTATACTATAACCTATTGCTGCACCAAAGCCATGATCAAGTTCTTTAAGCTCTTTATTTAATTTTTTAATATATGCTACTACTTGCTTTTCATCATAAGATACCATATAAATCAAAAATTCATTACCATTAGTTCTTATTATTTCACTATTTGGATTCTGTGTTTTAATAAGAACATTTGCAGCTTCCTTAATTACGGCGTCACCTTCAGCATGGCCATAATTATCATTGATATATGCAATATTATTTAAATCAACAATAATAATTGTTTGCGGATAAATTTCTTTAGAATCCCAAACTTCAATATTATCATTTAAGTAATTTCTGTTTTTTAAAGAAGTTAACATATCGATATATTTAAGCTTATCTTCTTTAGATAATGTTGCTTTATTTTTCTTAGTTTTTATTCTATATACTAAATATGCACATCCACCCACTACTGATAAAACAGCAATAACAACGGCAACATATTTAATTGAAATTTTAAATGAATTAGTATTCAAGCAATCTTCCATACCATGATTAACAAGTCTTGCTGTCTTAGTATAACTCAAATAGAAATTAAACAAATTAATAAAATCTTCATTATCAGAAATATTTCTAAATGCATATGTATAAGTATCACTTAATACTGTAGAATAGCTTCTATGATAATTTTTAATTCCTTTGCTAACATAATAATAGTAGTTATAACTATCAATAGCTTTAATTTCTATTTTTTTATCTTTCATAAGCGAAGATATATTGTCATATAAAACTAATTCAATATCATAATGTTTCAAGAAATCTGCTAATTTGCTATTTTTTAATACTCCTACTTTATAACCTTTTAAAGAGTTAACAGAATTAACAATCATATCAAGATTATTTTGGGTTAAAATTACCATATCTTCTTTAACTAATGTAACGGTATTATAGACATCTAAGTTATATTCCATATCACCATTTACATTAAAATAGAAATCAATTTCATTCGCGTTAAATGCATTTACTAATTTTTCTATATTATCATATTTTTTATACTCAATTGTTATACCTGACATTTTTGCAAATGTTGAAATAACAGAATTATTGATACCTACTAAATCATTATCAGAAAGCATATCATATGGTGCATTAACTACAAAACCATATTTATATCTTTTACTTCTTAGTTTGGCTATATTTTTAGAACTATCTTTAGATGCTTGGAAATAGCTATTTAAAAAATGTGCATTAAATGACTTTTCAGCATTATCTTTAGACCATTTCTTATAATATTTAGTTAAAATGTTATTTAATGTATTATTACTTCCTAAGTGTAAAGTATAATAAATTTTATATTCATCAATATTATACGCGATCATAAGATTATTAGCATCTAAAACACTATTTAAATATTCAATTCTAGGAATGACAATAGCATCAACATCTTTCCCAATAGAACTTAACATTGCACGATAATCAGCAAATGTTTTATATGTAACATCGCTGCCTAATAAATACGTATTTACAATATCAAGCGTATTATTTAAAACACCTACTGTTATATTTTTTATATCTCTTGGATTTTCATATATTTCTTTTCCTGTTGTTACTAAAACAAAATTATCTGTATACATAATGATATCTTTATCATCATAATCTTGTTTTTCTAAAAAAGCATATTCTGTTTTAACAGTGCTACCTAATGTATAAGAAATCTTATTAAATTCTAAACCTGTTGTAAATTCTAAAGATTTCAAGAAATCAAATACATAACCATCACTATTATAACTAAATATAGGTACATCAGAATATATAGATATATCTTGTAATACCTTCTTATTATTATCAATCCATCTTTTTTCAATTACATTTAATGAACTATTTTTATCTTCCTTAGTAAAATAGAAAAACGTTAATAATCCTCCCAATAAAACTAAGGCAGCTAAAATTATTATTACTACCTTTTTTTTCATACATTACCCCTCATAAGTAAAACTAAAATTATTACTAATCTTATTTTTATAAGCCATAAATGGATAATCATCATTGCTTTCTTGTGTTTTATAATATAATTGTACATCATAATAACTTTTAACATCATCGCTCATTGCATCAATAATTTTTTCAGCTAAAGCTTTTGCTGCATCTCTTTTAGTATCGTTTTTAACAGTTATAATGAAATTCATTGTCTTACCAGTTAAATGATATACTACTTCTTCTACTTTACCAGTATCTGTTAAAGCATTCTTGATATTAGATATTTCATTTGAAGAAATAGGATGCTTATCGATATCATTAAGTCTGTTGCCCCATGTGCTTTTAGACTTATCTGGCATGACGCTGTGAATTAATGCGAAAAGAATTACTAATACTAGTAATACAACTGCAATAATAAGTACTTGTTTTTTATGTGTTTTTATATATTTCATATATCCACCTCTATTTTAATTATACTATAAAAGATGTATATTTACAATTAATAATTATCCATAAGTTCCATGATCAAATCATTCGCAACCTTAGGATTTGCACATCCTTTACTTTCTTTCATAACTTGACCCATCAAGTATTTTAAAGCTCTATCATGACCGTTTTTAAAGTCATTAATAGATTCAATATTATTGTCCATAACTTTTTTAACAATATCTTTTAAGACAGAGTCATCAACTTCTTCGATACCTAGTTTGCTAATAGCATCAGCTAAGGTACCACCATTTTCACATAAATATGGAATAATATCTTTTGCTTGTTTTGAAGATACTTTACCATCTTTAATATTATTAACTAACTCAATAAAATTATCAGTTGTTAATTTAATTTTATTAATAGATACGTAATTCTTATTTAAATAACTTAAAATATCACCTGTAAGTAAATTAGCAGCAATATTCGCGTCTACCTTATCTACTACAGCTTCATAAAACTCTACTAAATCTAATCTACTAATAATTGTATTAATATTATTATGATTTAAACCAAGTTTTTCATATTTTTCTTTTAACTCTGATGCGAATACTGGCATAGAAGCTTTTACTTCATTAATCCAATCATCGGATATTTCTACATAAGGAATATCAGGTTCTGGGAAGTATCTATAATCATTACCTGTTTCTTTAACACGCATTAAAACGGTTTCTGAAAGTTTATCATCAAATCTACGTGTTTCTTCTCTTAAAGTACCGCCATTTTCTAAAATATTCTTTTGTCTTTCAAATTCATATTTTATAGCTTCGCCAACATTATTAATAGAACCTATATTTTTTACCTCTACTTTAGTACCAAATGGTTCACCCGGCTTATGAATAGATACGTTACAATCACATCTCATTGAGCCTTCTTCAATTTTAACGTCAGAAATACCTAAATATAGTAAGATTTCTCTTAATTTAGTTAAATAGTTAACGGCATCTTCGGCGCTTCTCATATCAGGTTTTGATACGATTTCAATCAAAGGTACACCTGCTCTATTCGCGTTTAATAAAGTGCCTTTTTTACCATGAATACTTTTACAAGTATCTTCTTCAATATGTAATCTTTCGATACCTATTTTTTTATTTCCAATATCAATATATCCTTCATATCCAATTGGTGTATCTGCTTGAGTTATTTGATAGCCTTTTGGTAAATCGGGATAAAAATAATTTTTTCTATCAAAATGCATTACTTTATTGATATTACAGTTTAATGCGATTGAAGCTTGTAAAGCCATATCAATTACTTTTTTATTAAGTACAGGAAGTACTCCAGGATAACCTAAATCGATTTCGTTTACATAAATATTGGCCTCTGGTGAAAACTCATTTTGACTATGTGAAAATACTTTAGAATTACTTTTAAGTTCTACGTGAACTTCAATTCCAACTACTACTTCGTACATTATCTATCACCCCTAGGATCCAAATTTAATTTTAATTCATTTTCAATAAAACTTGCTAATTTATAAATTTTAGCTTCATCAAAATAGTTACCTATAATATGCATACCTATAGGTAATCTACCTTTAAAACCAATAGGTAAAGATAATCCTGGTAAGCCTGCCATATTAACTGGAATAGTAAGTAAATCATCATAGAAACTTTTCAATGCATCATCTTTTTTAGTACCTAATAAATAAGCACAAGAAGTGTTTGTAGGTCCAATTACTAAATCATAGTTTTCAAATACTTTTTTAAATGAATCAGTTAATTTCTTTCTTACGCATAATGCTTTTCTATAATATTTATCTGCATTCTTACCACTTAAAACATAAGAACCTATCATAATTCTTCTTTTTACTTCTCTACCGAAACCTAAATATCTAGTCATTTTGTAAAGATCATCTATATTATCTGCTTCTTTAACGAAACCATATTTAATACCGTCATATCTTGCCAAGTTAGAACTAGCTTCTGATAAAGCGATTGTTTGATATAAAGGTATGGCATTTTCTAAATAATTAATGTCGACATAATCTACTGTACAGCCGTTATTTTTAAGAATTTCAATTACTTTCTCTACTTCACCTTTTACATTACTATCAATAACATCTGACATGTAAAAATTAGGAACTGCTATTTTCATTCCTTTAATATCTTCACCTATCAAAGATGTATAATCAACAACTTTTTCATGACTTGATGTTAAATCTTTATCATCTTTACCTGCTATAACATTTAGCATTAAAGCATTTTCATATACATTTCTTGTTATTGGTCCTATTTGATCTAGACTTGATGCAAATGCAATAAGTCCATAACGGGATACTCTACCGTATGTTGGTTTTAAACCTACAACTCCACAGAAACTTGAAGGTTGACGAATACTTCCACCTGTATCTGTACCTAATGAAATAGGCACTAATCTTGCGGATACAGAAGCTGCTGAACCAGAAGATGATCCTCCTGGCACATAAGCATTATCCCAAGGATTTAGAGTGCTACCAAAATAGCTTGTCTCACCAGTTGAACCCATAGCAAATTCATCCATATTAGTCTTACCTATAATAATCATATGTTTATCTTTTATTAATTTAACAACAGTTGCATCATATATAGGATTAAAGTCATCTAAAATATGAGATGCTGCTGTAGTTTTTAAATTCTTTGTTACAATATTATCTTTAATAGCAACGGGAATTCCGAATAATATATTATCTACTTCTTTATCTTCTAATTCTTTAGCAGTTTTTAATGCTTCTTCTTTATTTAAAGTAATAAAAGCATTTAAATTACTTTTTTCAATACGATCAAACGCTTCATTTACTAAATCAATAGGTTTAATTTCTTTTTTCTTTAATAATTCATTAATTTCTTTAATACTTAAATCTAAATAACTCATATAATCTCCCCATCAATTACTTTTGGTACAACGATAAAATCTTCATTAGAATGTTTAACGTTTTTAAATATCTCTTCTTTAGACAACATTGGACCTATTGTATCGTTTGAATATTCATTGATATTTGTGCATGGTGAAATCATGATGTCACTAGAAGCATCATCTATATCTTCAATCTTTTTTATTTCAGATAATATATCATATAATTGCTTACCATAAATTTCAATTTCATTTTCTTCTACATGCAATCTTGCTAAATCAGCAACATGTAATACTTCTTCTTTACTAAGCATAATTCCACTTCCTTTTTAAAGCATCTATATAATTATATCATAAATAAACAAAAAAAGGTTAAAAACCTTTTATATAAACAAAATATAATATAAAGATGCAACTAATATACCTAAGATAATACCAAAGAATACTTCTTTAGGTTTATGACCTAATTCTTCTTTTAATTTATCATATTTTCCTTCATTGAAAATTGTTTCAACTAAAGCATTTAATGTTTTAGCTTGTCTACCTGTTTCTAATCTTACGTTAGCAGCATCATAACTTACGATTAAAAATACTACTAAAGCAATGCCAAAAGAAGGTGTTATACCCTCTTCTAAAGATATAATCGTTAAAATAGAGGCAGCTAATGCTGTATGACTAGATGGCATTCCACCTGATCCTGAAAACAATCTTTTAAATTCTAATTTTTTACTCTTCAAAGATTCAATAATAAACTTAATCACTTGACATAACATTAAAGAAAATAACGGCACCAATAAATAACTATACTCTTTCATACATTCCACCTAACATCTTTTTAGTCTTAAAATAAAGACCTGTATATACTTCATAATAGTTTTCTAGAAAACTATGTATTTCTAATTTCACATCATCGCTTATATTTAAGTTAGTAATTTTAGATATATCAACATAATATAACATTCTAATTAATTTAATAGCTTTTTCACTTGTTTTAGTCTCGTTAGTTAAACATTTACTACATACATAACCACCTGTAATTGTAGATAACGATACGATCCCTTTTGAAGAACCACATTTACTACATCTATCTAAAATAGGAAGAACACCTAAAAATTCTAAATATTTTAGACTTACAATATCTGTAATTACTAAGGCATCAAAACCTTCATCGATTTTTTTTAATGCTGATTTTAAAATGTCATAAATAGATGGATTACTATTTTGTTTAATAACTTGACTAGAAAGTTCAAGTAACATACTTGCATATGTAATTTTATCTAAGTCACTTCTCAAATTAATATAAGTATCTATAACATCAACAGTTTTTAAAAGGGATAATTTATCTTTTTTATAATAGATATGAAAAGTACCATGAATAAGTTTAGAACTTACACTTCTTAAAGGACTTTTAATAGTTTTACATCCTTTAGAAATAACGCTTATAAGACCATATTTATCTGTTATAATATCAAGTATTTTACTTGTTTCACCATAGTCTTTTTCAAAGATAATAATACCTTCTACTGCTTCTGTCATACTACTTTCCTTTCTTTAAACTTTTATATTTCATGTAATATTCAATTTTTCCTGTATGCATAAATAAATCCCATAATAATTTTTCCATATTATCACCTAATATATGATGATATTAAATATTATTTTTTATTCATCAATGTCATAAAAGCCTAATTCTTTTAAATAACTCATTTTATCACGCCATTTATTCATTGTCTTAACATATAGTTTTAAAAATACTTTTCTACCTAACAACTCTTCTATATCTACTCTAGCTAAAGAGCCAACTTCTTTTAGCATACTTCCTTGCTTACCAATAATAATTCTTTTTAAAGAATCCCTATCAACTATAATTGCAACTTGTATTTCTAAAGCATTGTTATGTTTTTCTACATTTTCAACAATACAAGTAATAGAATGAGGAACTTCTTCCATCGTATTATTCATTATTTTTTCTCTTACAATTTCTGCAATCATAAAATTAGTTGATTTATTTGTATAATAATCATCTTCATAATATTTAACATTATCAGGTAAATAATTTTTAAGTACCTTAATTAAAGTTTCAACATTATCTTTTTTTAACGCTGAAACGGGTACTATATCACTGAAAGGATATAGTTTACTATATTCATCTATAATTCCTAATAAGTCATCTTTTTTAACCTTATCGATTTTATTAATTACTAAAATAACAGGTTTATTAACATCTTTTAATTTATCAATAATAAACTTGTCCCCTGTACCTAATGATTCAGATGCAGGTACTAAAAACATAATTGCATCAACATCATTAATACTATAGTAAGCTTCTTTATTTAAATAATCACCTAGTTTATGATTTGGTTTATGAATACCTGGCGTATCCATAAGAACAATTTGTGTATCTGAATCATTATAAATACCTTGAATTAAGTTTCTTGTTGTGCCTGCTTTATCAGATACAATGGCAACCTTCTTACCAACAATACTATTTACTAAAGTAGATTTACCAACATTAGGTCTACCTACTAACCCTATAATTCCTGACTTCATATTAACCTCTTTTAATTCCATAACTATCTAATATTTCATCTTGAAGTTTAAACATTACTTCTTCATCTTCTTTTTTCATATGATCATAACCTTGTAAATGTAAAAGTCCATGGATAGATAAAAATGCCAACTCTCTTAAAAAAGAATGACCATATTCTAAAGCTTGGGCCCTACATCTATCTAATGAAATATAAATATCACCTAAAACTCTTCCCATACTACTATCTAAAACCATGTCTTTTTCATCTTCCAAAGCAAAACTTATTACGTCTGTAGGTCTATCAATACCACGATATTCTCTATTAATTTCATGGATTTTTTCATCATCTACAATAATAATATTAAAACTAACATTTTTAAGTTTACAATAATCACATGCATAATCTAATAGTTTTCGTATTTCTTTTAACTCTTCTATTTCTATATCTAATGTATTAAATATTTCTATATTATTCACAATATCACCATCTTTACTATATAAAATATAAATAAACTCATGAAAAGTACCATTATTATATTATAAACCATATCTTTTTTCAAGAATGAAGGCAGTTTTACACGTACTATATGGATAATATGATATATAGCAAATCCTATTAAACCACCTATTAAATTAAGTAAAATATCATCAACGTCAAATACTCTACCTATTAGAAGTTGTGTTACTTCAATAGTTATCGATGTAATTAAAGATAATATTGTAATACTTCTAAACTTTTGTAGTTTTAAAAAGTAAGATGCAAATAAACCAAACGGTACAAACATAACCATATTACCTAAAACATTTTTATAAAACATTTTAGAGCCTAAGCTATATCTAAATATTTCTTTGAAAGGTATAAAGTTAGATGTTGACCAAGATACATCTTGAAAAGTTACGACATAGAATAAACATAATGTATATATGATAAATAAATATGACATTGCATCTTTATAAAAAACAAACTTTTCTTTATTCTTAACTACATAAATAATACGCATAGAAAGCGCGACTACAGTAAGCAAAAGTAATGTAGGCCACATTTCTATTAAAATTGCTTTGATATTACTTATAAACATATTATCCCTCCGTGCCTATACTTTCATATACTGCATAAAACATAACTACTTCTATTTTACTATCTTTCATCTCACTTTTCAATTTCTTTTCATAAATAATATGTTCTTCCTTACCTAATTTAGACATAATAGACTCTTTAGCTTTTTCTAACGCCTTTATTAAAGCTTCTTCATATGTTAAATCATAATCTAAAGCTTTATATTCTATCTCTTTTTGTTTAACAAAAGCTATTGGAAATAAATCATGCTTTAAAATATAGTTATCTTCTACATACCTATTTTCATATGAAGATGGTAATAAATATCTATCAAATACTTTAATATTAAATTTGTTCTTAATTTTACCTGTTTTAATCTCTTCATAATATCTTAAAGGATACTCAACTTTAACCTTATACCATACTTCGCCATAAACTAAACCATCTGCTTTTACCACACCTTTAAAATTATCATACAGATAAATATCACTAGTGATAATAACATCGCCTTTATGAACATAATCACCTACGTTTTTTAAAACATCACCTTTACTTGAAATAATTTTTTTAATTCGTGCATCTTTTTTAGCTACGATATTGTATATTTTATTATCACTAAGTTCTTCATTTACTTTTCTTTCTTCTAACTTAACAATATATTTAGTACCTACCCTTTCTATCATAAGCCATTCAATATCTTTTCTTTTATTTAATATAGCATTTTTAATTTTTTCTAAATCATCATAACTTTTAACAAAGCTATACTTTTTTATTCCATATATTTTTAATTCATATAGTAGTGATTCTTTTAACTTGCTATTATTATATTTAATATCAATATCATATATAATATTAGATAAAATCATAAAAACGATTAGTCCTAAAATTAAAGCAATTAAAAAATATTTATTCTTTTTCAAAAATAAATTTACTCTCTTCCATCCATAATATTTAACTACGGAAATATCTTCTAACTTTTTTAAATCATTTTCATATATTAAAACATGCGTATAATTTTTATAGTATTTAATAGATAATATCTCAATACTATTTTCATGAGCATATTTGATAAAACTATTTATATCAATAATTTTAATAAGCACCTTAGACATTTAATCATCTCAGTTCTATATTAGTAATATTACCAATAATTAATATTTCCTTATTCATAAGTTTGGTTATTTTCATATCATTACCCATTATCTTAATAGTTAAATTATTAGAATATACAAAAATACTTTTACTATCAAAATGACCTAATTCACTATAATTTACAATATCAATATATTTATCTGTTATATTGATATTAAAGCCACCTTCTTGTAAGTACTTTCTTATATCTTTAAGACGCATAACCTCACCTATAAAAATATATGCATAAAAAAAGAGAAAAGAATTTAAATCTTTTCCCTATATGAACTCATAAGTTTATCTAAAATACCTGCATCTACTTTATTTAAAGCATTAACAGTTATTTCTAATGATTTAGTATATTCCCCTTTGAAGAATAATACTTCAGCACTACTTAAAGATTTATCAATTGAACTGTCTAACGCTCTATATCTATTACCATATACAATTGCAGTTTCAGCAAGGCGCGCATTTTTTACCATATCTTTAGTTTTAGAATATAATTTTAATACTAAATCTCTTGCTGTATCAACACGTGTATTTAAAGTAACAATACTAATAGGTTTTTTATTTAACTCATTAATAATTTCTTTAATAGCATCCGTAGCTTCTTTAGATTCTACATAATAAGAATCAACAATCGCCGGGAATTTATATTCTCTCATTTTATATTTAGCGTCTTTTAAGATAGTCTTAATTTCTTCTAGTTGTTCTCTTGCCCTTATTTCATCATCTTTCATATTTCCAATCGCATTTAAACTTCCGTCTAATCGATCTTCTAAAACTTTAAGTCTATCAGATAAATTTTTTATTTCTAATGTTAGTTTTGTATATGAAAATACATTGTTAGAAATATGACCAAGTAATACTTGATAATCATTATTAAGTGTATCTAAAGAATCTTTAACATCATTTAAAAGTTTCATATCATTAGATGAAAAATCATATACATCTTTAACTTCACTTAATTGGGTAAATAAAGTAGATACTAAACCATTTAAAGCATCAAGTTTAGTTTTAAAACTTTTATTAGCTTCTTCATAATTCACTTTATTTATTTTTTCTTTATCCAAATCATTGAATACTCCATCAAAGTATTCCATTAAAACTTTAAGTTCTAATAAACTATCTTCAATGTTTAAAATATTTAAACGCGATAAAATATCTTTAATTTTTTTATTAGCTTCTTTGATATTATAATCAATATTTAAATAGTCTAAAGGATAATCTTTTTCCATTTCTTTAGAAATTTTAGAAAGTTCATCAATTCTCTTAGGAAGTATCGTATAAGATAATAATACTATGTTAGGTACTTCTTCTAATAAAACAGCCATGTGTTCTAACATTTCTTTAATAGAATTAGTTAATGATGATGCCTCTAAATAATCATTTTTATCCATTGCACGTTCAAAAGATTCAAATCTTTGTGAAATATTTTCAAATTGTAAATTAATGTTTTTAGCAATAGGTCCAAAATCTTTAATAGTTGCATTAAATTTATTATAAAGTTCACGATAAACAGCTTTTAAATTAGTAATTAATTCTCTATTTTCAGATTCACTATCAGTTACTTTCTTAACTTCTTTAAGTAATATTTCAGAATTACTTTTTACTTTATAAAGTTCCATTTCTAATTTAGCAATTTTATACATGGCTCCTTTATAATCCATTTTAGATAACGAATAATCAGCTTCAATTAACATGTTATTAATAAAAGGTATTTGTTTTTCTTTAATATTTTCTAATCTTTCACGCCATTCATCATATTTATGTGATAAAGCTTCATTGTTCAAAAAGCTTTCAATCTTATCTAATTCTGGTGTAATTGGAGATGAATCAAGTTTATTCTTTTCAAACTCCAAATTATCTAACATTTTTTTAAACATCTTGTTTTTTCTATTTTGTAGTAGATATAAAACAACTACTATTAAAACAATAGTTACAATAGTCAAAGTTATTAAGATTAAAACGACATTATCTCCCATAATTTTCACCTACTATAATAATTCTATCACATTTTTTGTTTTTTTAAAATTAAATTAGATAATTTATTTAAAATATATGATTATTTTTTAATATAAATATTGACTAATTATACATTTAAGCATATAATTAATAGTGCACAGAAAGCAGCATCTTTTGAAATAATTAATATGTTTATTACCTATAGGGGTTATAAGTAACTTTTATACTTTAAGCTGCTATGTGAACATAATTTAAATAAACATGAAATTATTTTGAAAAAGAGCCAAGTGCTAGAAAGGAAACACATATGGCAAGATATACAGGACCTATAAACCGTAAATCTAGAAGATTAGGTTTTTCAGTTTTAGAAAATGGTAAAGATTTAGCTAAACGTCCTTATGCACCAGGTCAACATGGTCAAAAGAAAGCATCTAAATTATCTAACTATGGTGTTCAATTACAAGAAAAACAAAAAGTTAGATTAATGTATGGTGTTAATGAAAAACAATTCAGAATTACTTTTGATGCAGCTGGTAAAATGAAAGGCGTTCATGGTGAAAACTTCTTAAAACTATTAGAAAGTCGTTTAGATAACTTAGTATATCGTATCGGTTTTGCAACTACAAGAAGAGGTGCTAGACAATTAGTTAACCACGGACATGTTACTGTTAATGGTAAAAAAGTTGACATCCCTTCATACAGATGTAAACCAGGTGATGTAATTGCAATGAAAGAAGCAGACAAAGAATTAAAAATTGTTAAAGCTTCATTAGAAGCATTACATACTAGATGCGAATTTGTTAACTTCGATGAAAAGAAAATGGCTGGTACTTTTGTAAGATATCCAGAAAGAAGTGAACTAAATCCAGAAATCAACGAATCATTAATCGTAGAATTCTACAACAGATAGGAATTATTCCTATCTTTTTTTGTATTAAAAAAAATGGTTTTTATAAACCACTTTAATTATTAATCATATTATTATAATACTGGACTAACTCTGTAGCCATTGATATATTAAATGCACAATTAGAAATTTCTCCATCACTACAGCTTCGTAAACCAGTATTAACATTTTCATCATATTGAATAAGATGAGCAAGATCTACATCATACAAAACGGAAATTATTGTACCACTATTATATCCATACATAGCTGAAATAGCTGCATGTACATTTTCACCGTATAGTTCAAAATATACCTTGATTGTTTCTGATTCCAAATCGATGGTATATTCTTTTACTATGTCATTTTCATCAAACACGCTTTTAGAACATTTACTATCATCGCAATCAAATAGGTTCTTTCTGGCAAGATCAACCATTCTACTCTTAGTCATAACTTGTTGCCTATTATCAGCTCGTTTATTCATTATATGTGGTAATAAATATGCTTTATTAACAAATTGAAAGGTGAATAATACTCCCAGTACAATTCCTGCAATAGCTAATTTGTTTCTCTTTTTATATAAAGATACAATACCAAAAATTATTGCTGAAATAGGAAGCAAAATACTTACAAAATAAATGAAAGCTGAAATAGTACCCATCACTAAACTTAGCATCCCAAACATTTTTGAATTTCCCATACTATTATCTTTCATACATTCACCTAACCTACAGTCTAATATTATCATACAAAAAATTAAAAAGCAAACTATTTAAAGTTTGCTACAAAATATTTTTTCTTACCTCTTCTAATAGTTATTACGCCATCTAAAGAGTTATCTTTAGTAATTAACATATTTTCATCTGTTACAATATCACCATTTATAGATATGGCGTTACTAGATAAAAATTCTCTTGCTTCTCTTCTACTTGAAGCAACTCCATTATTTGTAAGTAAATCTATTAATGTACACTCTTCAATATCAAAGTGAGGTACATCTTTTAAACCTATTAATAAATCTTTAATATCGATATCTTTGATGTTACCACCAAATAGGTTCTCAGAAGTTTTTAAAGCTTTTTCATATTCAGCTTCACCATGTAAGAAAGTAATAACTTCTTTAGCTAATCTTTTTTGAGCAAGTCTAAGTTCAGGAGCTTTATTATGTTCAACTTCCAATGCTTCTATTTCTTCCTTAGTTAAGAAGGTTAATTTCTTTAAATAATCAATAACACACTTGTCGTCACTATTGATTAAGTATTGATATAACTCATAACTAGATGTCTTATTTATATCTAGCCATAATGCATTGCCTTCTGTTTTACCAAATTTAACACCATTGCTATCTAATACTAAAGGCATAGTAAGACCGTATAATTCTACATCTTTCATTTTTCTAGCAAGTTCTATACCTGTAGTAATATTGCCCCATTGATCAGAACCAGCTACTTCTAAAGTAACACCTTTAGTTTCATTTAAATGAACAAAATCTAATCCTTGTAGAATAGTATAAGCAAATTCACAGAAAGTAATACCTGTATCTAATCTTCTTGCAATTATATCCTTATCTAACATATAATTAACATTAATATATTTACCATAGTCTCTTAAGAAATCTATTGTATTAATATCTTTAATCCAATCATAGTTATTAACAACTTCAAAACCAAAGATTTTTTTAGCTTGTTTAGTTAGACCCTCTACGTTATGCATAACTTCTTCTTTAGTTATCATTTTTCTTTCTTGACTAGGTTTAGGATCTCCAATAAGTCCTGTAGCACCACCAACAAGTAATATTGGATGATGTCCATATTTAGCTAATCTAGTTGCAATTAAAAAACTAGAAAAATGACCTATATGCATAGAATCAGCTGTTGGATCTGTTCCTATATAAAAAGTTAATTCTTCATTATTTAATTTATCTTCTAATTCTGG
>JAEEGL013079781.1_pt1 | contig 18637 bp, 17 predicted proteins | sample 9134231 | NCBI WGS metagenome assembly JAEEGL01 (sample SAMN16246548, study PRJNA631951) | gut metagenome | biome: gut microbiome; feature: rumen; material: fiber-attached | host: Bos | place: Iran: Karaj | collected 2018-10 | reverse complement strand
TTCATTAATTTTGTTGCCATAACTGTAAATTTTTAAAGGGTTTGTTATTTTACTTAATTCTGATGCTATAGGATGGCACAGGTAAGTGGTGACCATGGATTTGTGGCATTTTACTCGTTTTTTCACGTGAAGTCCTGCAGGGATAGTGAAAAAAAGGAAGAAAATCCCACCAATCATTGGACATGCCGGAGCACCTGCCACGGAAGGATTACATCCGCTGCGCCATAACTTTGCAGAAGAATTAGGAAGTAACGACCCCGAAAAATACAGCATGGCAACAATTGAAGCTGTTTTCAAGTGGCGTTAGAGGACAATGCCCACCAAGGACATCAAGAGGTAACAGCATGATTGCATCTCTTGCTTCCAGTCACACCCAAGAAGAACAACGAGTGCCAATACATAAAAGCACTCCCCGTCAGCAGTTGGCTCGTGCCAATCAGAAGAGTACCCACAACGTTTAGAAGGGCAAGCTCATCACATGCGCCACAGGGCTTCTATCAGACACTGAGACCAGTGGTGGGAAGCACTCAAAAACAAAAATGCCGAACATTGAAGCCTGCAAAGGACAACAACATTCGGCAGAATCCATAATATTTATAATCTAATTTACTCCTAAATAATTGACATATATCAAACGAAAGGTTTTATGTCACGAAACAGATAAAGTATTTCATATACAGATTTGATCAATTCCATCGGCACCTTCTCGCCACTCCTATATTCAAGGTCATTCACGAAGAAAGCCTCTAGGTTCTGGTCATCACCAGGAACCTTCCTGACCCTCCTCAGAACAATGCCGTCAGACATAACCAGACAACAAATGGTGCCATTCGGCAAATACCGCTTCCAGTCATTAAGCTTTTTCACTGCGACTTTGTCACCGGGGACAAAGAAGGGAATGGCTTTCGACCGATGGATATGGCACCAAAACTCAGCAGCCTTACATTGCTGAGGATAGATGTAAGATTCCGGCAGCACCGCCTCACCTCTCTCCATCGCCAAGAGGAGATCTTCTATATCGTAGCGATAGCAGGGAATACCGTTCGCGTTCGACACAGCTGCAGTATTCGCCTTTGCAGAGTCCGACTTCATCTCGCCCTGTCCCGTCATAACCCAGGCTATATTAAAACCATAGGTGGCACAGAACTTCTCTATCGTCGGACGGCTGGGCTGCTGAAGTCCCTTCTTTATCTTGGTAATGATTTGCGAACTGTTGATCACGCCATCTATTTTCATACGATACGGCGTGATGTGGAATTTCTCCATCGCCTCAAGAAACCTTCTGGCCAGATCCGTCAGGGGATTCACTACAGTTACTTCTTTTTTCATTTTAGACCATTTTTTGAAACCTTTTTTATTCTAACCGTTGTTCCAACCGTCAATTCGTTCGTTCATTTGTTAAATAAGTTTAACCCGCCCATTGCGTTGGTGCTTGATTAGTTTTAAATCTAAAATAATTCGTAACTTTGCACCGAAATTAGCGGTCTGACAACTTTTTCGACGCAAAGTTACAACAAAAATCGTTATAAACAAGAAGATTCGCTAAGAATTTATACAAAATTAGTAATAAAAGGTAAAAAGTGTTTTGAAATGAACAGGAAAATATTGTTTTCAGGAGAAACGACAGATACTTTTTCATCTGCCATTACGAAGTTGAGTAACAAATCACTCCGCCATGAGAGTCTTTGGCAACCGCCACTGGTTGTCATGGCGACTTAGTTTCTGAGATTATTTTAATATATTGGATTGTTCCAGCCTTTAACGACACCAATACGCAAGTGTACGAAAAAGGTTGGCAGGGATAAATACGTGCATCATGGAATTAGGATTTAACGATATTCAGTACATCGTTCAGAAGAGCATGGAGGCAGCACAGCTTGCCACAGTGCTTGCTCTGGAGCCAGCCGGAGCTTACATTCTGGAGTCCGATGTAAAACGCTGGCTCAAATACAACATCCTCAACGAAAGTGGTAAGGAGGATGGCAACACGTTCAGCAAGTTTCAGAGTCTTGTTGAGCGGGGTATCATCAAGGGTGTTCGTCGGGGAAAGTCTAAGCACAGCCATGTCTATTACAACAAGGCTGAAATCAAGCGGGCTTTCACCGAGGTACAGATAGAGCAATGCTTAGCGAGGGCAATGAACAGATGACAAACGAAGGATTTATATGCATCAGCCGTGGTATACGGGAGCACTGGGTATGGAACAACCCTGTGTTCTTCAAGCGTTGGGTAGAATTGATTATGATGGCCAACTACGACAACCGTGAGGTGGCCTTCAGTTTCCACAGGCTGATGCTTCAGCGGGGACAGCTGGCCGTCAACCTCGCCTACCTCTCCAAAATCTGGCACGTCAGCACCCAGGCTGTAAGCAAATTCTTGGTTAAGCTGGAGGTTAGCGGAATGGTTACCCGTGTGGTTGATGACAAGGTTACAGTTATAACTATCTGTAACTATGACCGTTATCAGCTAAAAATGGGCACCGTGGTTGACGGTTCGGTTGATGGTGTGGTTAACGGAGAGGTTGACAAAGTGGTTAACCAAACAAATAAAGGTAATAAGTTAATAAAAGAAACTATTAAAACTTCTGACGAAGTTTTGTGTCAGGTTCCGTTGGAACTTGACATGCCTGAGGTGGCAGAAAAAGATTATATCTCTTGGGAGAAGTTCGTGGAGTTCTTCAACACGGCTATGCGAGGCAAGACGATTCCGAAAATCCGCGGCTTTCATCTGGCCGAGCATCGTAAGAAGGCCATCCGTGCACGTTTCAACGAGTATGGCAAGGATGCGGTGGTCGAGGTAGTGAAGAAGGCGGCTGCCAGCAGCTTCCTCAACGGTGGTGGCGACAAGGGCTTTGTGGCTGACATCGATTGGATGATGGGGCCACGCAACTTTCCTAAGATTCTCGACGGTTTCTACGACCGAAACTTTGGTGAAAACAGTCAGAACAGTAACAATTCAAGCAACAAAGACAATGGTAGAATTAGAGGAACTCAGGCAACAGCTACGAGTTCAGCGGAATACAGCAAACAGTTTTAAGCTCCTCAATGAAAAGACGGAGTATGTCTATATGCTCCTCTGCGAGGCGTATGCTGCCGAGGTGAGGAGCCGCGGCCATATACCGATATTCACGGAGATGACACGTCGCGTCATCATGGAGTTGGCAAAGTTCCTGACCGACGGGAAGGACTGCCGTTTCAGCGTCATGTTGTGTGGCACCACGGGCAACGGCAAATCCACACTACACCAGGCATTCAACCGCGTATGGTCGGTATTGATTGACAACAACATCGTTCATACCGAGCAGCCCTATATGCGCGATGCCAAGCTGTTCCAGCATATCATGGCCTATGCCCGCAACTGGGAGGAAGTGCTCAGGATGTACACTTGGGTAGGCATCCAGGACATGGGCAAGGAACCGGGTGAGAGCATGCAGTGGGGACGCATCACGACTCCAGTACAGGATCTCATCGAGTTCCGCTACGATGTCGGTCTTCCGGTGTTCATCACCACCAATCTCACGGCAGAACAGATCCGCGAGAAGTACCAGGAACGCACGGCTTCACGGCTCAACGACATGGTGAAGGTCATCATCTTCGGCGACATCGACTATCGTCGCATGCACAATGAGTCAGAAGGGGAAGCAGATACGAAAAGTAATTCACAAGATAAATCTGAAGTATGACAGAAGAAGAGATTCAACGTGTGAAAAGCCTGGAACGCAAGTTCTATCACATCCCCTTTGGGGAAAATGGCAAATACAAGGAAGTCATCGGCAAAAGGCTCAAGAAGACCTATCTTCTCGGACTTTATCCATTGTGCATCAGGGCATCCGAAGTCAAGCAGGCGTCTTCTGCCCGAAAGCCCATCTCCATCAGGAACAAGGATGCCATCGACCAGGTTCGTCCCATCCTCACGGGTTTTATCCTGAGCAAGCGGTTCAATGTAGCTTTCAACAAAGAGTTTGCCTGTCGGCGACTCTCACTGAAGCGCTGGCCAACCCGTCACGTCAATTCAATGCTATCCAAATGCAGTTCATCCATCGACGATGATGCCATGGATAAGCTATGCGAGGACTTCCGGGTCTATTGCGTCAAGAATTTTTTAACCATATCACTTAAAAGTAAAAATAGCAATGAAAAGTAAAAAAGGAATCATTAGATTCAATCAGCTAAAGAAGGACTCAAGCATGGAGGAAGTCCTCGAGTATTTCAACAGGGAGTTCAGTCTCATCGTCGTGGATCCCAAGGAACGCCACTACTTCGATCTTGAAGACTGTGTGGATTTCTTCTTCGAGACGAGAGAGGATGGCATCAACTTCGTCACGGTCAACATGAACGTCAATGAAGACTACAAGATTATACATCGCGCCGGTCGAGACCACTACCTCTTGTCCATACTGGGCATGGGAATGATCATCAAATTCAAAGCGACACCAGTCATCAAGCTGTTCCACCAGGCTTTCCTCACGAACTTCGAGAATATCATTGTGAGAAACAACGACCTGGGGAAGAGACATCGTGCCCTGATTAAGAAGTACAATAGAGAGTCCAGCGAGAACACGATTCTGTGTCAACAGAACTTCGAGCAGGCCAAGACCATCAAGGCACAAGAAGAACGCATCAAGGAACTTGAAGCCGAGTTTCGCTTGGTCCGTCGCAACAGCTCCATCATTGGTATCAACAGAATCAAAAGAATGTTCATACGATTGACAAATTAAGTTTATGACATGACATCTGCCCGCGAGGGTGGATGTCATTTTACACGAAAATTCCCCCGACTCAGTCAATTTGAAGTGAGCCAGGGGATTACTTTTTGTCTTAGTTCTAAGTTCTTACTTCTTAGCTCTTAAGTTCATCATACCCACTGATTCTTATGTTTATACAGCTCACACAAAGCAAGCAGTTCCTTAAATTTCTCCACTCTCTCAGGCTTCAACGTTCCTGCATTCATTTGCTTGCGATTATGCTTTAGCCACGTATAGTAGCCACCTCTCTCCTCCGCATCATATTTTGAAGGATTCCGCTTATTCGTCATTATAAACGTCATCACCTCATTATACCTTGCTATCCACTTCTCGTCTTGCGTCATATCACACTCCTTCCTGTTCTCTCACATACCTCCAAATCGGGAAATTCTTCACTCTCTTCTGGTCGTCATCACTTAACGACTCAAAAAGACTCCAGAACTCCTTCTGATGATTCAACAGCAGATGTGCTCCTATTTTCACCATATCTCCTGATTTGCTATCACTCAGCATTCCTTCCAGCCAATGAAGTTCATCTGCCGTCAAACCTCTCTGCCTTTCCTGAATCTGCAACCTATTAATAACATGCAAGGGGTGCATCTCCTCCTTTGGTTCGTTATCAATCAGCCAGTCATCCAGTTTCAATGCCTCTGACAAGAGTATTTTTCTCCTTTCCGTATCAGTATTCTCCAAAGCGTCTGCTGCTGTAATCATCGCTAGTACATCGTAGTTTGACATCATGTAGCAATACTCATGCTGCCGTGCTGCCATCTCTGACGATGCAACAAGATTATCATAGTCAACGTTGTCAACTTTCTCCCACAATCTATCGAGCTGCAAGTAGGAATACGGACTCACATTGATGGTTTCGTTCTCTCCGATCTTATAAGATATTCTGACTGACTTGTCGAAGAAGTCTCCGATTGCACATTCACCGTCCTTCCCTACACCGCACCATAATAGCAACCTTACGTTGCTAATCTCCCACAAAAAGAGTGTCGGTTCCTGTCCTGGCAATTTTACCGTCTTTCCCTTTCCAATTGTTTCTATCAGAATATCTATCAGTTTGCCTTGCTCGTCCGTTATCTTTGTCAGGTCAAAAGGCTTTGTTACATGAAGTTTGTCAAGAACCTCATCCAGTTCTTTCCACCTGACAACATTATCGCGCATTTTTTCTACGAAATCCTTTTCATTGACACTCATTTGCAATTCAACAGACCCAATGCTCAGAACACCTGTATCATTCAATGCCACCCCAAATTCAGCCTCATTGATTGATTCCTTCAGGTACTTTGCCTTAGTTATCATTTTTACAGTAGCTATTTCCTTGTCAGTATTATCCATAGGCAGGTTAACGGTCATAACGTCTGCAATCTTGATGATGATACGACCATCCTTTATCTCGCTATGATAGCCCTTGAAGTACACTTTGTCGCCTACCTTCACCTCACCCTCATCATCTCGCTGGAACACAAACCTCCCCGGTCCGTTTGACAATGGCATTTCCACGTCCAGTTCCTTATCTATCTTGGCATATAGGCGCGTACTGTGCGTACTTAGATATTTCATAAGTTGCAGCCTATCTGTATATTTTGACGGAGCAATAAATGAGAAATCCTTGACGCCTCTCTTCACAGCCTCTTCCATTGACAATAGTTTTGAGCGTGCAAAACTTATCATTTTCTTACTGTTACCCAGAAACACCATCAGCTGGTCTTCAAACTCTCTAAGATCTTCCGTCAACGGATGAAACAATGTCTTTCGTGAGTCATTCTTTCCCATGTCACGCAGAAGCTTATTCACGAGGTCTGGCAGTAATTCTCGATAGAAGAGTTTCCGTTCCCTCGAGTCCTTCTTGACTTGGCATACGATAAAGAATGTCGGCTCCTCCAAGTATGCCTTTAAGTCGTTTTTCTCTAACTTGAATTTCCACCCCTTGGTTACAAAACGGTCAACCTCAGTACCTTTTATCTGTACAGGCACCCTTCCTTTCTGATGATCTTTATCCTTCTTACCGTCTGCATAGAGATACAAATGCCCATCCCAACAAGGTTCTTTATCATTCTCGTCAAGATACTGCGATATCACCTTGCTGTCCTCTATAAAGTTCTTGAAGTAGTTCAGTGCCTTTTCTTCAATTGCCTTTGTGTCTATTGCCTCACTATTTCTTCTCATGTTCTTCATAAAATAAAACGATTTTCGCTGGTATTATCATACCTACTTTTAGAGCATATAATATCCGTCCTCATATCGTAACTGTATAATCTCGGGGGTATTGATTATTTGTTCGATATACTTAGACGGCAGACAAACGCCATACCCCATTAAATCGTATCGTGGATTATTCGAATCACTTTTGCTATCAAATGGCAATTTTACCACAACACCTATCACTTGACCTCCGTTATTGATTACCGGTCCACCACTGTTTCCACCTTTTACACGGGCATTAATTAGAAAGAAGTCCAGCTTCAACATATACGGAGTGTCCGCTCCTATTACCTGACCAGTCGATGCTTTCTGATATGCGCCCACCGTGGCCGTTTCAGATGTCTGGATAGCATTGAAACCAGAAACAGATGGATAACCCATCACAAGCACATCATCGAGCACAGCAGGTTCACCCATCATAAACGCAGGCATATCCATCTGTCCATTGGCCATTATAACCGCCAAATCATACGCATCTGTATTCTGTCCTTTTGCAAACCATACTTCCCGCAGCTCCACACTACTCCCATCAGGTTTCAACATGTTGAACTTCTTGAAGTCTTTAATACAGTGTGCTGCCGTCACAAAACGGTTATCTCCTATATAAAATGCAGTACCAATATCTCTGTCACCATTAGGTTTAATCCCGTCAATTGGCAGTACAGAACTGGTAAAATAGTCACGGGTATAAACGAATCCTCTATACTTGAAATCGTATGCTCCATATTCCAAGAGTCGACCCAATTTCTCAGGTTCGTCAGAAATCCCGTTATCTATTCCTATATAATGATTGGCTACGCATATGTTTTTGTTAGACTGTACATTCATCAGTAGCAGATCATCACACATTTTCTCACAAACGTGATAATACTCCTGAGCCATTGACCAGTTACAATTCTGACCTCCAGTCTCGAATCTTTCTACTATGTACCCAGAAACCGTTTCCATGAAGTCACCTAATGACTGCTCCTTGCCGTCTTTGCGTTTCATGAAGAAATCGTGTATCTCTTTAACCGTTTTCATAATCCAACTTTTTAATCATCACAGATACTAATCATACCCCTTTACAAATAGCTCAATGGCGAATAATCACTTCGTAAATCTGTCCCAATATGATACCACATATTCCCTGACACATGCGTAGATGCGACATAACAACCCTTGCGCTTTAATACACGGACGATCAACCGATCCAACCATTTGTCGTATCCGTCGCATGAGACGTAAGCATACGTTGGATTCATCCAATTGACCATGGAACAGTTCATATTGCCCCTGCTTCCATGATGCGGAACCTTCAACCATGTAATGTCCTTAATTTTATCCTTGTCAACACCGAACATATTATCAAAGGCCTCTCTTCCAGAATCTCCCGGGAAATAGAATTTATCCCCATCATCAGGCATAAACAACACTAAGATACTTGTCTGGTTATGAGCTGAAGAATCGTCACTTGCATCGTCCAAAGCCTTACTCTTAACATCGCCACACTCGTCGGAATCATCAAAGCTGTCTGTTCCACAATAGGTCTTGACTATTGGTTCGAGTTTGTTTCTAAACAGAAGCAATTTCTTCTCATAATAATCCTTCGTAGGGCCGAGAACCTCAATATGACCATCAAAAGCAGTAAATGTCGTATCTGAAAAAGCCTCACTTACCGTCACGTTTACCTTGCTAAGAACCTCAAAAAGATTCTTACCGTTAGGCAATGTATATACACTCCTGGCCTCTTTCTCTGCATTTTGCTGGTTACGATAATACTTCACATCCTCAACACTTACGTGCTTGCCTGGATCATTGACCCACAGACTTTTAATTTTTACCGATGAAAAAGGACGAGCAGTCATATCTTCCAAAAGGTAAACAAGACCACCGAAATGATCCTTGTCGCAATGACTACAAATGGCCAAATCTATTGTTTTTGTGCCGTATCTGGTCTTCACAAAATCGCTAACAGTCTTACCGTCGCTATAGTTGCCGGCATCTATCAACACTACATAACCTTTCCCTGTCTCCTCAAAAAAGTGTATCAGGCATGCATCTGCTGCCCCCACCTTCAACATATCAATCTCATACTTTTTAACTGTCATCTCTTAATTCCTTCTTTTTATTATCATTGGTAAATATAGCCTGACTTGCAACATTACTTTCCACTCAGCCTCTTTCGAAAGCAGTTTAACCTTCTCCTTACTGAGCCCAAAAAGCCATGTTCCTATGGCATAAGCCTTATTATGCTCATCTTCCGATGGTCTTATCGCTTCAAGTTCCTCCCAGCATACACTTCTTTTCAGCTGCACTATGATTCTATCATGCGCTATATCTGTAGTGTCACAATTCTTCAGTTGCGCTATATCTTCTGCTGATATATGGTGAGCGGCCACCACCTCCGGGTATACGTTGTCATACTTCAGATTTGTCACAAAACCTTCCAACATCCATTCATTCACTTCCCACTCCAGCGGAGCATAGGCAAATCTCTTATCGGGATATGACCGCATGTAAAGGTTTTGCTGTCTTTGAACCTTCTTGATACGCTGCATGAAAACCTCTGAAGTTCTCTTCAAGGTTACCAAGGGATTAACCATCCATTTGGCAGGTACCTCCCCATTCCCAGCATCACTTACTATAATATAGGTACATGTATACGGGCTTATCTTGTCCGTCAACACGTGTGTTCCTTGATTATCGTATAGTCCCCCATCCAATAACACAGGCGGAGTCTGGCGTTTTATCTTACTTGTCCAGAACTTCTTTGGTATGCAAACTGGACAGAATGCAAACGGCACACAAGAAGATGCCATTACTGCTTTTGATACTGGAAAATGCTCATGATAGAAAGCACCCTTTCCGTAATAGAAGTCATACATCCTCTCGCGGGAAAAGGTAAACTGAGATACTGTTGGATAGTCTGTAGCGTTAATTGTCACCACAGGTCGTGGCTTAAGATCTTTGAGTTTCTTTCCGTGGAAAAACAACCAGTCATATTGCCAGGCAATAAGACTGCTCACTGGCAGCACTTTATACCACAGAAACCAAAGTACCATAGAAGAGGCCAATAAACCCAAGCAGCCACCACTCCAAAATGCCAAGCCAATTAATCCGATTACCAATATCAAATTAATCACCGCCAAATGTGACACTCCCTTTTGAATCTTCTCACTAAATGACTGTTCAAAACTATCAAAGGCACCATCATGCAGAGCATAACTGGCAGCAATAATTGACCCACCAGACACAGACGAAATCACATCTATTTCATCAAGTATGCCTAACTTGTACAGAGCACGCATCGTTCCAATATGATATGCCGCCGCTCTGTAGCCACCTCCCGAAAGAGCCAAACCAATCATTTGATTTTCACTTGTCATAATTCATTTCAAATCTTCGGCTGCAAAATTAATACTTTTACCTCACTTTTCCAAATAATTCCATATTTTTGCGTTAGAAAATTACGCAAAGCTCAAAATTTCCGGCAAATTATTAAGAAATTTGGTTTTTTTGCAGTACCTTTGCAGCCAAATAATAACAAAAAAATGAAACACTGTATTAAATTCTATCCAGTAGGTAATGGAGACTGTAGCCTTGTTACAATTGCAGGCGCAAACAAAAAGATGATGTTCGACTGCAACTTCAGACAAGACGCAGAGAACGAGGACGATGAAATGTTCAATGTCCTTGACGACCTTCTCACTAATGAACTCACATCAAAAAAATATGGGCTGCCTTTTCTTGATGCTTTTTTGCTTACTCATCCCGACCAAGACCACTGCCGTAACTTTGCAAACAAGTTCTACTTGGGCGATCCCGATAACATAAAACAGGCAGACAAGGATGACAAGAAAATCCTTATCGGAGAACTTTGGTACTCACCTCGTGTTTTCGAGGAGCAGACCAATGAGTTAAATGCTGATGCAAAAGCCTTCAAGAAAGAAGCTAAACGAAGAATGGACCTCTATAAGTCCGACCCTGACAATGCAAATAAGGACGGTAACCGCATCCGAATCATCGGCTGGACTGACAACTCAGACCTGAAAGGTCTTGATGGCCGTATTGTCACACCAGGCAATACAATATCGGAAGTCAATGGTTCCAACTGCCGATATTTCGAGATATTTATTCATGCTCCTTTTAAGGATGATATCAAGAATGCTGACCGCAACGAGACCAGCATTGTTTCGCAGCTCCGTTTCAAATCTGATAATAACAAAGATGATATTGCCCGTATATTCCTTGCCGGTGATGCAGAATGGCATGTATGGGACAAGATAATGAGTGTCACTGAGGATGACGACTACCTACACTGGGATCTTCTGGAAGCACCGCATCATTGCAGTTATACTTTCTTTGCAGATAGTCGTGACGACGACCCCAATCAAGCTTCACTTGATTTCCTAGACAAACGTGAAGATGGAGCTTTCGTAGTTTCATCTTCCAATGTCATCAAGAAGGACTCCATCAACCCGCCCTGCCAGAAGGCAAAGAACCGTTACACAGAAAGAGTTGGCGAGAGCAACTTCTTCTGCACAAGTGGCGAGAAGGATGACGATGCTGAGACACCTATTATTTTCGACATGGAAGATGGCGAAGTCGGTCTTCGCAAGGATACAGATAAAGAAAAGGAGTCCCGAGCCGCAGCTGTCACTGGCAGTTCGAAACCTCATTTCTATGGTCAAGATATCTGAAAAATATCCCAAGATTGCAATCACCGCCATCGGAGACCTGGCTAAGGAATTATTCCCTATTGCCAGTGTCTTCGATGACGGTGATTTCTGTTTGGTTGAGCTGAATAGTAACACTATCGGTCTTTGCGGCAACATCAACACCTTTGCCAAGTCCAAGTCTGCACTACAACGCTTGGAGCCGATTGTTGTCGCCATCAGTAAACAGTCGTGGAACGACACGACGCCGTTTGTATTCTCTGACAGGTCCGACTTCCCATTCAAAAAATTCCCTCACGTCAACTATGAAAAAGATAATTACCCACCCACCTTTTGCCTTACACGTGAGAATATTGACGATTGGTACGCGGAACATACGCTGAAAGAATACATTGAGCTGGTGTCCAAATGGTTGAGGGATGCAGCAAAGGGGAAATTAATGAAACTGTCCGAAGATGACGAGTTTGAACCTCAGCGTTATCACAATCCGACTCATTTCCTGCTGCGAGCCACTTATATGGATTCTTTCATGGAATACAAGGAAGAAGCGGAGTGCCAACTGTATTCCATCACTGTTCTTAAGGATTTCCCTGCCATTTCTTATGGAAATGAACAGCACGAAAAACTAAACAGTAATGCAATAGGTGTTCGTTTATTCGCAGGTAGAAGTAAGATTGATGATAATTGGTACACACATTACCCATTTTCTCTTGGCGAATTGTTAAATCACATTCAATCTTACGGTTATCCGATAGATTTCAATATATTAAGGGCTGTTTGCGATGAGCAGAAAGAGTTCATCTATTTCCAAATGGCACTATTGCGGCCCGCCAAAATAATTGGGAAGAACACCTCCATCAACTATCTGTGTTTTAGAACGAAAGCAGAAGATCTCATAAATATGAACCCGTCTGCTTCTATTGAAGAAGTCTCAATGATTGATTTCACTGATTATACACAAGCAAAATACCTGTCTTACACGCCAGATTCCGTTTTCGACAAACATATTTGTATATTAGGATGTGGGGCCGTTGGTAGTAAAATTGCAAGCCATCTTCATCGAAGTGGCATTTTTTGCATCGACTTAGTCGACACAGATTCATTTATGCCTCATAATGTTGTAAGACATGCTTTGTCTGCATACAAGCCTGGTTCTTTTCTTGTAAACAAGGCGCAGGCAATGAAAACATATCTGTCTGAAATGTTCTACGGTATGCCGCATGATGCAATAGTGGCATATAAAGAGGATGCTCTGGAGCACTTAAAGGGAACCGACCTTGACAAAATCGACATCATAGTAGATGCCACTGCCTCTGTCAAAGTTATGTATGGCCTTGACTCGCTAACCTATCCAGATAAAATCCACATTGTCAGGGTTGCTCTGTCAGAAGGAGGCGATGTAGGTGTAACCTATATAAACACCAACAACAGGCAGCCGATAGCAGACTACTATATGGAAATTCTCTATGCCTCACTTTCAGATGACCAAATTTACAATTGGCTGTCATCAGAACGTAAAAATACAACAGAAGATATCCGTATTGGTGAAGGGTGTCATTCCAATACATTGCGCATCAGCGACGATACGATCTCCGCCCATGCAGCTCTTATGTCTTCTGTCATTCGCCACATTTATGAAGGTGAATACCACAATAGCATCATCCTTTCTTTCGCACACCGCGATTTTCCTGGAAGCATGCAAACACACATACTCACAGTCCGTCACTATGCTCAATTCTCGTGTGAAAACTATGCAGTCTGGACAGTCCGTATTCCAGAAGCCCTATTACACGAACTCCGCTGGAAAGCTAAAATTTCTGGTAAAAAGGAAACAGGCGGATGCCTATTTGGGCATATTGACCATAAAAGGAAGGTGATCTATCCACTTAGCCATTTCACGCCGCGTGATTCGCATGGTTCCAAGTCTGGTTTCAAATTGGGAACTAAAGGCCTGGATGACCATAAAGCCATGATTGCCGAAAGGAGTTCGAGCCAGATGATATATATAGGCGATTGGCATTCGCACACATCGAGCAATTTGAACATGTCAGATATCGACATCGCCACATGCATAACAGATGTCAAATCTGAACTTGACTGCGGTATCGGTCTCTGCGTCATTACAAACTACAATGATACAAAATTCTTCCTTCTCACAAAATAATCAATTCTCGAAATCATGATAGAATATATTGCTCTCACCAATTTTTTCTCATTCAAGAATCGTACCGAATTTTGCTTGAAAGCAACTAAGGAAAAACCACGAGGAACTTTTTCCGATGGAGATTGGTGGACTGAAGTTGATGGAATAAAACTCCTTAAAGCAGCATTTTTGCTTGGAAATAACGGCTCTGGCAAAACCAATTTCCTTAATGGTCTTTCTGTCCTAAATGAATTGATAACAGTCAATAGAGACAGTAAAGCTTCTTCTCGTTATCGCTTACCCGATGTGCCGTTCCTTCTTTCCGAAGAAACGAAAAACGCCCCCTCTGCTATAGAAGTGGCGTTTCATACGGCTGGTTACCGCTATACATATTATATATCTTGGAAACCTGATTACATTGTTGAGGAGCGTCTGCTCCGTCAGGAGGGTAAGAAGAAGGAAAAACTGATTTTTTCCCGTGAATTCTCTAAAGAAAAAGACTTAGTAGTAGTTACCTATCCCAAGAGCACCACCATACCGCTTCCTGTCCAAGAACTAATCAATCAGAACATCCTAAAATATTCTAGCGTTATATCTATCTACGACAATAAGAATTTCGAATGTGAGGACATTCGTAATGTCTATAACTATTTCCGTTTTGTTGACCTCTGGAATGTCAAGAAGTATGAGTTGGCTACGATGTTGGCCAGACGTTCCAACGAGGTCTTACTGAAACCGATTATCTTGAGTATACTGAAAGACATGGGCTCAACCATCCGTAATTACAAAATTGACACACTTACTTTTGACATCAATGAAGATGAGCGTGAGTTCTTGTTAACCCGTATGTCAGAGGAAGAATATCGGGCCAATTTCCCTGGTGATAGGCGCACTGTTAGAAAACTACAGTTTGGTTATAGAGTCAAGGAAAAGGAAGAAACCAATTGGTTGCCAGAGTCGTTAGAGTCAGAAGGTACATTGGAGGCCATCCGTCTTATCATTGTACTTTTCGATTCCATTTGGCGTAATACTCCAATAGCTATCGACGAATGCGCACAGAGTATTCACCCCAAGGCACTGGAGTTTATTCTCTCTTTCTTTCTTAGATCATCCGACACAGCTCAGGTATTCATTGCTACACAAGCTCTCGTCCTTTTAAAATGGGATAACCTTAGGCGTGACTCAATTAGGTTCTTTGAAAAAAACAAAGAAACCGGTTGTTCTTCATTTACCACAATAAACAACCGGACCTTACACCGTAATAATCAAATATATGATTTATATATGAATAAAACTTTCGGTGGTGCAGTTAAAATCTTGGAAAAAGAACCATGGAAAGAAACACTTGAGAAAATCACCCGATGTATGTTAAAAAGAGAGTGGGATGATTAATATTTCATTATTATTTCGTATCTTTGCATCCAGAAACAGGAGTTCGGATAAATCGTAGCGTTTTTAAGTAAGCGCAGGGTCGCCCCCTTAGAGGCGAAAAAACTTGGTCCTTATTCCTGTTTCTATTTTATAATATGCACACTGTAAAACCAGAATTTCTCGATATTATTCCTTTTATTCACATATCGTTTGAGCACCACCTGTATTTTCCGTTCCATACCGTCTAGCTTTACTCTTGCCCGAAGTCCGAGGTGCTGATTGATGGCATCCCAAAATGTATATGGGTAATATGCCCTAAGTAATATTGGTTTAGTTTCCCCCGACTGTTTCAACATTTTCTTTGCTATCGGCAATAGCCTTTTTGACAATGTCACTCTTTCTTTCCGACCTTTATAGGTTATATGCCTCCAGCCTGTTCTTGAAACCTTAACACTTAGTTCGTGCTCATTCCACTTAAAAGTCGGATTGCTATTACTCCATTCTTTGTAGAACTGCTTGGCATCTTCTTTAATAGATTCCGAATTCCATAGCAATAAATCTTCTTTCTCTAGTTGTATCTCTGGATAGTGGATCCAATCCTTTACATAAGGTTTGATGAGTTTTACCAAATCTCCTTTGATATGCTCTTGAAAAAGGTTCTTTCTCGGTATCTTGATTATTGATGATCCATCATGCTGATAATTGTCCATTCTCATCCACCATGCTGCCGGGTTTTTCAAATCGAAATATTTATAACCTGCCGCATTCTTCTTTTCAGCATTCACATATACCAGTATTACAGGCTCGTGACTTTTATTCCATTGCTCTACATGGCTTGTCAAACTATGCTTGTTGGGATATGGTGAAACATTTACGGTTTCTTCATTGATAGATGATAGATAGCTTGGACCCGATTTGACCTGAACATAAATCCTTACTCCCATATCATTGCCATTAGGATATCTCGGTATAATTTCCCCGTCGATACCATCATCATTCTCCTGACCATATGGTTGCCATCCCCAATGAAAAAACTCTTGTACATACATACCAACCACTCTCACGCCAGTGGCAGCTACTGCCTGAGTGGCCATCTTGTTATGAAGTAATTTTTTCTTTCCTGTCGCCCTCATATCATATACATTGATTCATCCATTTCTCATCTTACGTCATATTCACATCACCCCAACTCTCTCAAAATACGCCTTGAACGACTTACCCGGATTCTCCTTCAAGATTTCCTCGGCAACTTCCTTTGCAAGGTTCTTGCAATAAGGCGAGCTGTCTGCGAGTCTCTTTAGCCAGTGGGCGAAGTGTGAATAATCATCGCCTCGCTTGCACTCAGGGGCACGGCGTTTCATGCGCTCAATTATATCCTGGGCCACCAGTCTCTGGTCTGCTTCAGACATATACTTGGCATAATTCTCCAAGTTATTCTCGGCATCATACGAAGTGTGCAGACAGAACTTCACCAGATGGTCATACAGCTTACGCCCCATATAGATCTGTGCTTCTACGTCATCATAGTCATGCAGGAACACATCATCCGCATTCCGAATGGTGTCATCAATGAACGACTCCCATTCCTCTTTCGTCATTTCCTGACGCAGCCTATTGAAATACGTCTGCTTCCTGTCTGTCTTAACAAAACGAGCCTTACAAACAGCTATCGTCTTTTCTCGGTCATTAATCAGATCTAGTATATGAAGCGTCTTTGTCGGATAGCTATAGATGTCGGCACGTACATCATCTTCGACATCTGCCACCTGCAGCGCTTCGTCGTACATCTTCCACTCTGTGAGCATATCCACATAGAGCAGTCTCAGTTCATCATCCTTATTCTTAATGGTCTCCATCGCTGCGATAGCTTCGTCACGTTTCCCTATCTTATCCAGGAAACGAACCATCTTCTCCATATACTGCTTGCGGTAGAAACCACCTCTTATACTATCAACCTTCTTCTGAAGCCATGAGACATATCGCTTCGGTGACAGTACCTTCGCCTGTGCATCCTCCAGGAAGTTATCAATCCGGCAGATATGACTTTTTTTGAAAGGCTTACACTCAGCCGCGATTTCCTTCATCAGTCCTCGCTGCGAGTCATCATCAATGTCCTCGCCAGTAATCAGCAGCTCAGTCACCATAGTTTTCGCACGCTCCAGCACATCACGAAGAGGTTTTCTTCGCAACCACCACATATCGCTATAGTTCTCGCCATAGGGATGATCTGCCTCATATTCAGCGCATGTCAGCGTCATCACATATCGGGCTATCTCTGCTGCATCCAGCAGACTACCTTCTTTAACCTTCTCATCTGCCAGATTCATCATCTGAGACAGGTCTGCAGCAATAGTGCCCCAATCATATCCATCCCCATTCTTAATTCCAGCAGGCGAAGGATGCATCAGGCACTGCTGCACCATCGAGCGATAGTCATCCTTCTCAGCCTGCCAGAACCCACTGACTAATGCCATAGCCAGTTCTTCGTGCGACTGTGCATAATCACACAAAAATTCATAAAGCACATCTTTCGGAATCTGCTCTACGACCTGCGAGAGTTTTGATGACAAATCTGCGTTCATAATGGTATCTCTGAAAACCAAAAACGAGCCATATCCCTATTGGATATTGTTCCCTAACCAACAGTTCTATGACTCGCTTGCCAATCGATGTTATCAAATTGTGGACTTAACCATAATACTCCTTATACCTTTAGAGTCCCTCCAGTGAAGGGACGGCTATAATGCAGGGATTTAGCCATAATATTCCTTATACCACTCCGCAAACTTGCGTAATCCCTCACGCAACGTTATCTTCGGTGTAAACCCGAAGTCACGCTCCAGAGCTGTGGCATCGGCATATGTCGTTGGTACATCACCTGGCTGCATAGGAACAAGTTCTTTGTGTGCCTCGAAGTCGAAATCAGCAGGCAGGACTCCGGCCCGTACCAATTCCTCCTGCAGAATTTGTACGAAGTCCAACAGATTTTCTGGTTGGCCACCTCCGATGTTATAGACGGCATAGGGAGGGATGGGCAGGCCATCTTCACCCTTCTTACGTTTCGGTGCGCCTTGCATCACACGATACACACCCTCTACGATGTCATCAACATAGGTAAAGTCACGACGGCAGTTGCCGTAGTTGAATATCTGAATGGTCTCGCCCTTCAGCAGTTTGTTGGTAAAACCAAAGTATGCCATATCAGGACGACCAGCAGGACCATATACTGTAAAGAAGCGCAAGCCCGTTGTGGGGATGTCATACAACTTTGAATAACAGTGAGCAAACAGCTCGTTGCTCTTCTTCGTAGCTGCATACAGCGACACAGGATTATCCACACGATCGTCGGTCGAGAAAGGCACCTTCTTGTTACCACCATATACAGAACTTGAAGAAGCATATACCAGATGCTCCACAGGGTTATGCCTGCAAGCCTCCAGTATATTATAGAAACCTATCATGTTGCTCTGAATATAGGCATCAGGATTGGTGATGCTATAGCGTACACCA